>Ga0302320_10003716_pt1 | contig 35182 bp, 24 predicted proteins | sample Bog_T0_3_FD_202130 | JGI IMG/M metagenome (GOLD analysis project Ga0302320, IMG submission 202130) | Peat permafrost microbial communities from Stordalen Mire near Abisko, Sweden - Bog_T0_3 | ecosystem: Environmental > Terrestrial > Soil > Wetlands > Peat | place: Sweden: Abisko, Stordalen Mire...
AAGATTAAAGTTGACGGTCGAGAAAGAGGGGAGCGAGTCGCCTCTGAATGTGGTCATCCTGCTGGTGTACTGGGCGTTGAGGCTGGCAAAGAGCTTTCTGTTCAACATCGGTTCAATCAGGTTGAGTTTGGCGAGATGGCGCGGCAGGTTATTTAAGAGTTGCGATGTGGCCCGGTCCTGAGATTCTTGAAAGCTGTAGCTCGCCACACCCTCTAAGCCTTGTCCAAGCCGTCCCTTCAGCTCAAATTCAGCTCCATTGGCATCGACGTTCTCGGAGTTGAGGTAAATCAGCGCGCCACTGGGCAACTCTTCCTGCGTAATCAGTCGATTCATACCAATGTGAAATAGCGCGGTCGAAAGCCAAAGACGGTCAGACACGCTTTGCTCCCAAATGAGTTCTGTGGACCGAATCTTCTCCGGTCGAAGTGCTGGATTGGAGAGATTCGGAAAGACCGCATAGTACTTTTCGTAGACATTTGGGATTCGGAACGCTTCTCCATAGATCAGCTTCAGATCCGTGTCGCTTCGCGGACGGTATACAGCTGCAATGCGGGGGGCCGTGCTCGCCGCAACCGAACTGAAGTGGTCATAACGGATTCCTGCGTTCAGCGAAAGCTTCTTGGTGACGGGCAGTTCGTCCTGAAGATAGACGCCTGCGACGAACGAGTTGCGCTGGTCACTCAAGTCAAGCGAGTAGGGGTTCAGACTATAGTTGCTTTGGTTTTGGCGGAGATTGTCGCGGTCTTCAACTCCCGCTACAACTTGATTGCGCTTCCACACCGTCTTTGTAGCCTGGAATTGGCTGCCCCACCATCGTCCCTCGCTGAAGTCCAAGTTGGGACTTATTTCGGATGGATCCAAAGGGGAGACGTACATGTACGTACCCTGATAGATGTAGCGGTCGAAAAAGACGCGAGCCAGTACATCCCACCTGCCCGAGAAGTTATGTTTGTATTTCGCATCGATGTACTCGTGCGAGTCGGTCGTTCGAGTACCAGCATTATTAAAGATGGTTCTGTAGGCTCCTGTCGGGATCCCCTTCTCGCGTGTGCCATACACGGCCTGAACAGTCAGTTCATGGATTGTGAGAGTGGCGAGCGCCGTGCCCAGTTGATCGTCGTCTGCATGGCTCGCTACACCGTAGTTGGTCGCACTTGTGTCGAACTCCGGAAAGAAAAGTTTATTTTGTCCCCGGCTCCCATAGAAAGAGCCAGATAGAAGGAAGCCGGTCTGCCCATGGCTGCGGCCGTAGCTGATTCTTCCCTTGTACGTGTTGTAATTCGCTGCTTCCACGGAAAGCTCAAGGCCGTTTACTTCCTCGGGCTTCTTCGTGATGATGTTGATCACCGCAAAGAGGGCATTACTTCCGTAGAGCGATGACACGGGACCACGAACAATCTCGACGCGCTGGATCATATCGATGTCGATGGGAAGTTCTGTTCCTAACATCGCGGCGTCATAGACGCTGTCGTTCATCCGGTGTCCATCCACCAACAGCAGGATCCGCGTGTTGTAATCGCCCGGCCGGGCAAATCCCCGGAGCCCTACGCTGCTGTAGTTGCGGTCATAGGTGACATAGAAACTCCGAATCGTCTCTAAGATGTCGGCGAGTGTGCGGAAGCCTTGCTCTTGAATCTCGGCCGCCGTGATGACGTCACCGAAGAGGGTGCGTCTCCCGACGGCTGCAAATGCATCGAGGCGCTGTATACAGGAATATTGCCAAGCTGCTCCAGGCTTGCGTCTGACAAGTCAGGCAATGATTGCTGGGCAGCAGAGCGATTCCACCCCAGTCCCAGGCAGATGGAGAACAGGAACGACATGCGGGTTACTGGCATCCATGCAAACTTCACAGCCGAGCCTCTTGAAAACATGCGTGCGAATGATGTCTGTCCGCGGTGCCAACCCGGTAAGTTCTGTGAAAGAAAGGCCTTCACAGCAAGAAAAATCTGGAAGCGTTTCCACATTGCATCTCAGGAGTGACCCGTATCACGTTCCGGAGGAGCGAACCGCCAAGTCCAAACTCCTGCTTGTTCTCCGGATCTTGATCAAACGGCGAACCTACACACTTGATATCGGCAGCGGACGCCTTCGATTTCAGTCTCCCCCTGTTTCCGGGATGGAGGGAGTAAACATGTTGTTCAACTCTGTCTCGGAATTCAGCACGGCCGGTGGTTTTCCTGTTCCGAGCGGACGGCCCGGAGTGACTGAGATCGCCATCGGGGCTGCTCAGGGAAGGGGGAAAAGGCATCCGCATCGAAATTGCGAGGGCAGGCTGCGCGGTCGGCTGCCTGAGGCGGAGGATATTTCCCAGGCGAAAGGACAAGGGAAGTAAAGAATTGTAGCGGCTTGTCAGCCTACCAGTCATGTTGATGCGTCAATTGAACCGGCATCCTTTGCGATCTTCTATCGTTCGACCAGTTCGCATCGCCTCGGTTCCATGTGGACAAGTTGGAATCGCCAGGTCACACAGCCTTGCCTCAAGCCGGCAAATCCGGGCTGATCCTCTCGACCTGCTTCGGGACACGCGGCTCTGGATCGCATCTTTTGAAGTCGAATTAGCACTTAGCAGATTCGTTTCAAGTGGATGCTGACTCGGCCGCATCGTCTCATGCGTCGCACATTTTCCTTCTATTCGATCGCGCGCCGGCACGATCCGATGACGAAAACGGGGCCCGCCGGAAAGATAGAACGACCCCCAAGAAACTTCCTAACCGAAGGGACCCCGTCCGATCTAATACGCTCATGGGAAATAGCGACCAGGCGCTGATCCGGGCGGTTCTGGCCGGAAACAAAGACGCTTACGGCGATCTTGCCGCGCGTCATGGGGAGAGTATGTTTCGAGTCGCATTCCGCATTACCGAGAGTGAATCGGACGCGGAGGAGATCGTCCAGGAGGCTCTCCTTCGCGGCTATCGCAGTCTCGCGGAGTTCGATGCGCGTGCTGACTTTCGAACATGGATCTATCGGATTGCGATCAACTGCGCGTTGCAGGTCTTGAACAAACGCAAGTCCGAGGCGACGATGCCGATCACCGAAGAGTATGACGACGGGAGTCCAAGTATTCAGCTGGTTGACGGCGGTGCCGGACCCGAGAGGCTCCTTCTTGACAGGGAGATTGAACATCGACGGCACGCGGCCATGGAAAAGATGACGCCGGATGAGCGCCTGGCCTTTGTTTTACGGCATTTGGAGGGGCGCTCTATCGCGGAAATCGCGGCGGCGCTTGAGGTAACGCCCAACAACGCCAAACAAGCAGTGTTTCGCGCCGTACAAAAAATGCGCCGGTCCCTGGCCCCGCTTTGGGTAAAATCATGAGCCACTTAACGGAAGAACAACTCGTCGAGCACTACTTTTCCGAAGATGCCAACCGGATTGTAGCGGAAACGCATCTTCGTATTTGCCGCCGATGTGAACAGGCGTACGAAGAAATTGTGAACGCTCTCGCGGTCCGCGCACCGGAGCCGCCTGCCCAAGAGCCAGGATATGGAAAACGAGTCTGGCAATCGATTGAGGCGCCGGTGCGGCCCTACTTGGAAGGACCGAAACGCCGCTACTTTGTCTGGCCGCGCCTGGTGCTTGCCGGAGCCTGCCTGCTCGGTCTTGCCGCGGCATTCCTCGGGGGATCGCTCTGGCAACGGGCGCGCACCCATCCATCGGAGGCAGCTAGTCCGGTTCAGGCAAAGGGACGCGTCGTTCTCTTTATCCTCGACGATCATCTCGACAGATCGGAACGCCTGCTTGTCGAACTCAGCCACGCCTGTGGAGAGAAAGCCGACGCGGCCAACTCATGCCAGGCCGACTCGCTTCAGGCCGAAGCCAGGCAACTGCTCCCAGACAACCGGCTCTACCGCCAGGCGCTCTCCGGCCGAAACGATCCCATGATGGCCGCCGCGTTGGACCATTTGGAGCGCGTCCTCCTGGAAGTGGCGAACTCTCCCGACAAGTTGAACAGTGCGGACATCGCGCGGATTGAGCGGGAGATGAATACCGATTCCCTGCTGTTTCAGGTTCGAGTTCTTCGCGCACGAACGGCACAGCAGGAATCGAAAGTTGAAGTTTCCAGGAAAGGGGCATCGATCTAAATGAGAATGAATCGATGGATTTGTATGGTTGGGTTGTGCGGATCTCTCTCGCTCTTTGCGGCTCCGGCGGCAAGATCCGCCGTAATGCTCCTCGACGCCAGTTCGCTTGCGGATGGCGCGCTCGCAGAGGATGCGCATGAGGAGAAGCTCTATTCAGAAGCTACGCGGGCGATCGATGAGGGTCGGTGGTCGGATGCCGAGCCGCTGCTCGATCAGGTGTTGAGTCTGCACGGTCGGCGATCGGATGCAGCCGTCTATTGGAGGGCATACGTCAAGAACAAAGAGGGCCGTCCTTCCGAGGCTCTCGAGGCCTGCGCGAGCCTGCGCCAGAACTTCCCGCAAAGCCATTGGCTGAAAGACTGCAGCGCACTTGAGATCGAGGTTCGGGGCAAGAGCGGCAGTCCCGTTCAGCCGCAAGCGGAGCAGGACGAAGATCTCAAGCTGCTCGCCTTGAACTCCATCATGCAGGGCGATAGCGCCAACTCGCTGACGATCCTCCGGCAAATTATCGAAGGACAGCAATCCGAACGGCTCAAGGAGCGTGCACTTTTCGTTCTCGCAGAGAGTCAATCTAAGCAGGCGCAGGAGCTGTTGGGGCAGATCGTGCGCGGAGAAAAGGGCCCCGGCCTGCAAATCAAGGCAATCCGCCTCATTGCCGCCACGCAGGGGCCAAGCTCTGCATCGACCCTCGAAAGCGTCTACGGCAAATCCAACGATTCCACTGTCAAGAAGGCCGTCCTGGACGCCTACTTGGTCATGAATGATCCGGAGAAGTTGGTGCAGGTTGCCCAACACGAGTCCGATCCCCAACTTGCGCGCCACGCGGTCAACGAACTCGGGGCATTGGGCGCGGTCTCGCGCCTCTCAGAGATCTATAAGGCGACGTCCAGCAAGGAAACTAAAGTGGCTATCCTCAACGCGTATGTCGCCGCGGGCAGCAAAGGAGCGGATGCACTGGGCGCCATCGCTTCCAGCGAGCAGGATCCCGATCTCCGGCGCAGAGCGATTCGGAACATGGGGCCTGCGGGAGGATCCTCGATGATTCCGACTCTCCTGGCCATCTATTCCAAAAGCAGCGACGAGGAATCCAAAAAGGCCGTGGCCGACGCGTTGTTTGTAGCCGACGACGCCCATGATCTTGTCAGCCTGGCCCGCGCCGAGAAGGACCCTGAAGCGAAAAAGAATATCGTAGGCAAGCTTGCCGTGATGCACAACAAGGAAGCTACCGACTACATGGTGGAACTTCTGAACAAATAGGAGGCGACTATGACCGGAGACATGAAATACACGAACGTTGCATTACTCCTCATCGCATTCGCGGCAGCCTTGCCGGCCCAGCAGCCGAAAGTCAGCAATCCGCAATTAAAATCCGAACCGGTGGAGCAGAGTCTCGCTGCAACCGTCGATCGACTGCGTCATTCGAGCGACCAACTCTGGCTCGGGTATGAAGTCCCGGCTCTCGCGGGCGCGCGTTTGACCACATGTTCCGATGGGTCGGATTTTTCGCCGAATGACGATGATTGCTGCGGTGAGTATCGCCTCGAAGACGAGCGGGGCATGCATAGCGCTGGCAAAGGGCAGGCCTTCCAAAATGTTCACGTCCTTCTTCGCTTTGAGAAAGGTGATCCGGTCAAGGTCAGAGCGATTGCGGCCGGATGTCACCTCAACGCAGGCGGCGTCAACTTTGACTGGATCACGGGAGTCAAGCCGGAGGAGAGCATCGCATTCCTCGCCGGAATGGTGAATCAGGCGCCGGACCATTCCAGGACAACGGAGGGGGCGCTCGCGGCAATCAGCTTTCACGCCGCGCCGGAGGCCACACGCTCGCTGGAACAGATCGCTTCGTCCTCTGCGTCAGAACATACGCGCGAGCAAGCCGCGTTCTGGCTCGGCGTCCAGCGCGGGCATGACGGTTTCGTGGCGTTGAAATCGCTCGAACACAAAAGCGCGGACGATGCGCGATTCCGTGAGAAGCTAACGTTCGATTTCTCTCAGAACTCGGATCCCGGCGCCGAGGACGAACTGCTTCACATGGCCAAGTTTGACTCAGAGGCCAAGGTCCGCGCGCAGGCCCTCTTCTGGATCGCGCAGAAGGCAGGGAAGCGGGCAGCCGTTACACTCACGGATGCCATCCAGAACGATCCGGAAACCGATGTGAAAAAGAAAGCCGTATTTGCCTTGAGCCAGTTGCCCAAGGATGAGAGCATCCCGCAACTGATTCACGTGGCCGACGCAAACTCAAATCTAACGGTTCGAAAGGAGGCATTCTTCTGGCTCGGTCAATCCCAGGATCCCCGTGCCCTGGCCTATCTTGAGCAAGTGCTTAAGAGATAAAGGTCCAGCGCCCGGCCCTTCCAGGACGACTCTTCTTTCTTTGATTTGCGCACAAATTACCGAAAAAATCGCTTGCATGTTCATCCATCTTGCATGTTACAGTGGGTAACACTATGACGAGTAACACTGCCCCCAAGCACGATCCGGCCGAACTTGGCGAACTGGAGCGCGATGTTTTGCGTATTGTCTGGCGCCATGTCTCTGTCACCGCGGACAAAGTGAGAGAAGACCTCGACCGTCCGCTCAAGGACTCTACCGTACGCACCGTCCTCCGACGCCTGGAGGAAAAGGGGTATGTTGCGCACAGCGTCGATGATCGCACCTTCGTTTACCGTCCAGCCGAGTCGCGACAGCGTGTTGCCGGCCGGGCAGTGAAGCGCATCGTGGACTGGTTTTGCGAGGGCTCGGTTGAAACGCTACTCGTCGGCATGGTCGATTCCAAGGTGCTCGACCGCGCTGAGCTTCAGCGTCTAGCCGACCGCATCGCAGCTGCACAAAAGGCCGTTTCATCCGGCAAAAAGGAGGCTCTATGATTCCCATCTTCATCGAAGCAGCCCTGCGTTCGGTCCTTGTCGGATTGGCAGTCGCGGCGGGTCTGCGCATCTTCCGGGTCCGCAATGTTCTGGCGCAGAAGGCCGCCTGGGGCCTCGTGCTGGTCTCCGCGCTCGCCATGCCGCTGCTATTGCCGGTCACGGCGCGGTGGAATCTGCTGCCCGCGGTTGTCAGCGTTGTTCTTCCCGCTCGTCCCATGACGCTGCTCGAAGAACTGCAGGCCCGCATCCAGGCCAAGAGTGGGTCAGAGGGCAAATTCGTTCCGCCCATCGAACCCATCCCCCACGACGATCCTACGTGGACCCAAATTTCCCCTACGCCTGAGCAGGTAGCTGCGCCTCCCGCGGGCAAAACGCCGTCCCGCACCTCTCGCGCAAATCACATCCGGCCGGAACAGGACGCAACCTTCATTCCGGACAGATCAGCATCTTCTTCTGCCCAGTCGATTGCTTACAGCGCCAGTATCAATCAGGAGACACAATCTCCGGCAACTTCTCGGCGCATCACCGTCTCGCCCATCATCCTGGTTCTTGCACTCTATTGCGGGATCGCCGCGCTCTTTGTTCTCCGCCTTGCTCTGGGCCTTTTCACGACGATGCGCCTGTGGAGCACGGCCACACCCGTTCCCGCACAACAACTGCCGTTCGATGATGCCACGCTTGGGGTCCGTGCCAGCAATAAAGTCGCTTCGCCGCTCACCATCGGGTCGGGCATCCTGCTCCCCGTGGACTTCGCAACGTGGGACAGCGAAAAGCTACGCATCGTCCTTGCCCACGAGCGATCACACGTCCGCCAGGGCGATTTCTACCTTCAACTGCTCGCCAGCCTTTACGCCGCGCTCGTCTGGGTCAGCCCGCTGGGCTGGTGGCTCAAGCATGAGCTCGCCGAACTGGCCGAGGCCATTAGCGACCGGGCCGCAATGGAAGAAGCTGCGAGTTGCACGGCCTATGCCCAGATCTTGCTTGAGTTCGCGGCAGCACCCCGCCTCATCTCGATTGGAGTCGCAATGGCCCGTCCCGGCAGTTTGTCTCGACGCATTGAACGCTTGCTCAACGACCATTCTTTCCGTCAGTGTTTTGCCGGCGGACGCCGTGCTCTTTTAGCCGTCGCTCTGGTGCCCATGGCACTGCTCGCCGCCACCACGCTCGTTCGCGTGCAAGCCGCCGCGGATACGCAAGCTGCTGCACTGGCTCCAATCCTCGCTCCCGCATCCTTGGCGGCATCCGCATCGACCGCCACGCCGCAGATTGAGCCCCCGCCGGCGCCAACCGTCACCGAGACAATCCATGTTGGCGACCAGACACTCCTTGAGTTACAAACGGAGACTCCGACGGTTTCGGGAGCCATTCCTGAGTTGAGAATGCAAGCTGCGGAGCCTGCGATTCAGATGATTGCGATTGCCCCACCCGCGCCCCTGATCCGCAGGGCGCCCATGGCCGCTATGGCCTCCGGCCGCGGGCAGGAAGATGGATCGCTGTCCTTCGATCGCACGCTCTCCGCAAGCGCCGCCGTCCAACTCGCGGTGTCTACCGGCTCCGGCGATATCCACATCGCGCGCGGCTCCGGCAACCAGGTCCACATCCACGGCCACATCCACGTGAGCCACGAAGGCAGTGAGCAAGAGGCCCGCGAGATCGCCGCGAATCCCCCCATTGAGCAGAGCGGCGATGCGATTCGCGTTGGTCAGCACCAGGAACATTGGCATGGCATCAGCATCGACTACCAGATTGAAGCGCCCGCCGGCACGCTGCTGACCGCCAACTCCGGCTCCGGCGACTTGGTCGATGAGGGCGTAGGCCAGAACGCGAAATTGGAGACCGGCTCCGGCGATATCCACGCGACCAGCCTGGAGGGACCGTTCACGGTGAAGACCGGCTCCGGCAATATTGTCGCGGAGCAGACCGGCCAGGGGGATGTGGTCGCAGAAACCGGCTCTGGCGATATCGAGCTCAAAGACATTCACGGCGGTTTCCACGGAGAGACCGGCTCCGGCGACATCAAGGCGAGCGGTACACCTTCTGCTTCCTGGAACCTGCAAACCGGATCGGGCACCATTGAACTCTGGACCGGCAATGCTCCGGCCACACTCGATGCGTCCACAGGCTCAGGCGAGGTGGCAACAGACCACGAGATGATGGTGCAGGGCTCCTTCGATCACCATCACATCCGGGGAAAACTGAATGGCGGCGGTCCCACTATTCGCGTGCAAACCGGTTCCGGCGAAATTCATATCCACTGATTTCGGGCTGTTGCGCGCCGCATCGAGTGACGAGCCAGCGGTGAACCCGTGTCGGTCGTGCCAGGACTGCGCCGTGCCCCATCCATTCGCCTCTTTTCTGGCGAATGGGCGGGAAACCACGACGCTCGACCAGTTTTTTGTTCGTAGGGAGCCGTGGGGCTCAGCCGCGAGGGATAGTCCCTTCTTTGAACCAAGCCAACGTTTGCTTGAGAAACGATGGTCAACTTCCCAGAGCGGGTAATTCGAAGGTTGCAAAAGGAGAGAATGCCCATGTTGGCAGATCTGCGCGACGCGCTGCGGCAACTGCGGAAAGCACCCGGCTTTGCGGCTACGGTGGTCATCACCCTGGCCCTGGGAATCGGCGCCACTACGGCCATCTTCACGCTCGTCCACCAGGTCATGCTCAAGTCGCTGCCGGTGACCAAGCCAGAGGAGCTCTGGCGTATCGGGGACAAGATTCGCTGCTGTAATTGGGGCGGCTACACGCAAGGCGATGACGGGGACTTCGCGCTCTTCTCCTGGCAGGCCTACAAACACTTTCGCGACAATACGCCGGAGTTCACTGACCTGGCAGCGTTGCAGGCCGGCAACTCTCCGCTCGGCGTGCGGCGTGGATCGCAGACGCAGACTGATACCTATAACGGGCAACACGTCTCCGGGAATTTCTTCCGCACCCTGGGCATACAGCCGTGGCTCGGCCGTCTGATGACCGACGCGGACGACCAGGAAAATGCACCGCTGGTTGCCGTCATGAGCTTTCGCACCTGGCAAACGAAATATGGCTCAGACCCTTCCGTCGTCGGCGGAAGCTTCACGATCAACGGGCACGCGTTCACGATCATTGGCGTCACGCCCCCAGGGTTTTATGGGGCCAAGCTGGCTGGCTGGGGCATGCCGGACTTCTGGCTATCCATCACCTCTGAGGATGTTCTCGAAGGGGTCTTGGCGCGGCCCAAACGGCCGAATGGAAACTACCTGGACTTGCTAGGCCGAGTCCGTCCCGGCACCAATCCGCAGGCGCTTGAATCGAAACTGCGCGTCGAGTTCCACAACTGGCTGGCCAGCCATGTGGCGGACATGGAGCCGGGCGAAAAGCAGCTTTGGCAGCAGCAAACGGTTCACCTCGTCCCCGGTGGCGCGGGCGTGGCAGTGATGCGGGACGAATACCAGGACGGGCTCAAGCTGCTGCTCATCGCCGCGGGGTGTGTGCTGCTTGTCGCTTGTGGCAATCTCGCCAACCTGATGCTGGCGCGAGGATTGAAGGAACGCGCCCAGATTTCCGTCCGCGTTGCACTGGGAGCTTCGCGATTCCGCCTGGTGCGCAAGGCCCTTGTAGAAAGCGTGCTGCTGGCAATCATCGGCGGTGTTTTGGGAATCGCCGTGGCTTACGCCGGAACACGACTGATCCTACATCTGGCCTTCGAAATCACGGGGTCGAACAATCATGTTCCGGTCAGCCCCCTGCCCTCATGGCCGGTGTTGCTGTTCACGCTCGGCACTTCACTCCTCACCGGAATTCTCTTCGGTACAGCGCCAGCTTGGATAACCTCCCACGCCGATCCGGTGGAAGCCCTCCGCGGAGCCAACCGCTCGGTGGGGGGTGGCCGTTCATGGGCACAGAAATCCCTCGTCGTCGTACAGGCCGCTATGTCCCTGGTACTGCTTTCGGCAGCTGCGCTATTGGCACAAAGCCTGCGCAATCTCGAGCACCAGGACTTTGGCTTCGAGACCCAAGGTCGTTATCTCGTGTGGATGAATCCGACGCTGGGCAGTCTTAAGCCCGAGCAGATGGAGCAACTGTATCGCAGAATTGACGACAGTCTGCGACAAATTCCCGGCGTGCGGTCGGCCTCCCCCGCGCTCTACGCACCAATGAGCGGCGATAGCTGGAACGAGGGAATCCGCATCCAAGGCCGGCCGGAACCACCAGCCAAGGAAGACACTGGCGCAGGCTGGGGGCGCGTCATGCCCGGTTTCTTCGACACCATTGGCGCCAAGATCGTGCTGGGCAGGCCACTCAACGAGGACGACACCGCAAGCACGCTGAACGTCGCCGTGGTCAACGAGGCATTCGTCAACCGCTTTTTCAAAGATCAGAACCCCATTGGGCAGCACTTTGGCATCGACCGCATCAAGTATGCCTCCACCTATGAAATCGTGGGTGTGGAGCGCAACATCCGTTATATGACATGGGACTACAAGCAGCCCATCGGGCCCATGTTCTGGCCGTCGGAAACGCAGACCGTCACTTCCTACGATGACCCTCTCTTTTTGAACGGCGAGAAGGATTCCCACTTCCTCTATAACATCGTGATCTGGGCACCCGGCGATCCGCCCAGCATGGAACAGCAGGTGCGCAAGGCGATTGCCCGAGTCGATCCAACCCTGGTAGTGAACGATGTCACCGCGTATGGCAAAGTCGTCCGCGGCGATTTTCAGCAGCAGAACATGATTTCAACCTTGACCAGTCTCTTCGGCGCGCTCGGCCTGACGCTGGCAGCCGTTGGGCTCTATGGCGTGATGTCTTACTCGGTGGAGCAGCGCACCAATGAGATCGGTCTGCGGATGGCTCTCGGCGCGGACCGTGGACATGTGGTTGGAATGGTGCTTCGCAGCGCATTCTGGCAGGTCGGCATCGGACTCGGCCTCGGGATTCCGTTAGCGATACTGGCAGGGAAGCTGATGAAGGACCAGCTCTTTGGCGTAAGTCCATGGGACCCCGCTATGCTGGCAGCCGCCACGCTATTGCTTGCGTTTGCGGCGCTGGTGGCGTCCCTGGTGCCGGCTCGTCGCGCCGCCGGAGTTGAGCCCATGGTGGCGCTACGCAACGACTGATCGGAGATTCCGGCAATTCTCTACGATAGTGGAACCCTTGAGTCCAAACGGGGGTCGATGAGAGAAAAGCGAGCCAAAGCGGTCCAGTCAACGCATGGTTTTGGTCAAGCTGTAAACAAGAATGACCAAGACCACCGAACTGATGACAACATACAGCGCGCTCTTCTGGCGGGCAAATCCGATGACACACAACAGAACCCGCGTCACCGGGGTTGCAATGAGGATCACGAGGCCCATCTGGATGATGCTCTGGGGATCGAATTGCACAACTCCGCGCACGATTCCTGAAATGCTTCGAAGTGCCTCGCTTCCAGGATGAAAATGAGCATAGTCCGGGGTGGATGACCATGCCTGTCGCAGGGAGAGTACCCCCCCGGCGAACACAACAATCGCTGCCAGCGTCACGCCGATGCGGAGCATTCCTGCAACGGACTGATCCAAATCGTGATCGGTTGGTCTGCTCATCAGATCCTCCCCGTGATTCCGCTGTAGAGCATCTCGCACCCAAGCAGAACGATCACAAGAGCAAAGATGGATTTCAAAGTGTTCACGCTGGCCCGGACTAGGATGCGTGTTCCGATCAATGATCCAAACAGTACCCCGAGCATAACCGGCATCGCGATAACGGGCTCGATATACCCCCGAGTCAAGTAGATTCCTGCGCTTGCCGCGGCGGTCACGCCGATCATGAAGTTGCTGGTTGTGGTGGAGACCTTGAACGGAAGTCTCATCGCTTGATCCATCGCCAGCACCTTGACCGCGCCGGAGCCGATGCCGAGTAGCCCCGAGAGCGTTCCCGCTCCGAACATGATTCCGAAGCCTAAAGGAACTCGTTGTGCAAAGTAGGGTTCAGCACCGTTCGGTCCCGGGTAAGAGCCCTTGAGTTCCAGTTTCTCGGCCAGTGTGTTTGGCTGCTTTCCGACCGGGGCTACACTCTGTGACCTTTGACGGAAAGATGCGGCTGCGGAGTAGAGCAGCACCAATCCGAATACGGTGGCAATCCAATGTGTCGAAACCCTTGCTGTGAGGTAGGCGCCGAGAAGCGCTCCGAGAGTGGTCGCAACTTCCAGAAACATCCCAATCCTGATGTTCGAAAGGCCCTCCCGCACATAGGCAACCGCCGCTCCAGAGGACGTCGCGATCACGGAGACGAGAGAAGCGCCGATTGCGTACCGGATGTCTACCCGGAATAAGAGGGCAAGCACCGGAACGATCACCACGCCGCCGCCAAGGCCGGTGAGAGACCCCAGTAGGCCGGCCGCGACCGAAGTGATGAATAGCAAGCTGGTGAAGACGATGAGGCTCATGGTTGTTGGTATCGTAGCAACCAATGCTGCTGGAGGACCATTCGAGCTCATGGCGCTAGCTGGCCTCGTGCATAATCCAGCGAGCGGAGAGACAGGAGGTAATCGTATCGAGCGTTGACAGCCGTGACCGCCGCCTGAGTGCTTTGCAGTTGTGCCTGGCTGAGCTCGACGATGGAACTGAGACCCAGCTCGTATCGGGTTTGCGCAAGGGCGAGCGCCTGAGCGGTCTGTCTCCGGAATTGATCGGCAACGCCAATCCGCCGAAAGGCGGTTTGCGCGTTCAGGACTGCCACGCGAACATCCCGGGCGATCGTGTCAGAGAGATCCTGCGCCTGCTTTTCGACAGCCTTCTCACGAAGACGGGCTTCCTTTGCTTGGGCATCGATGCGGAATCCAGTGAAGAGTGGTAAGGAAAGGTTCACTCCTCCGGCGGCGAACCAATGGGGGGCAAAGACGCCATCCGGTGTGATCGGAGTAAAGCCTCCAACCGCCATTGCTGAGATGGTCGGCAGATGTTGGAGTTGCTGCGCGGTGGCGAACATCTGGTCGGCCGCGGCGTTGAGGCGAAGAGCCCGAAGATCGGGTCGCTGCGCTTGCGCACTTGCGTTGATGGCCGCAGAGCTGTCCGGAGATGGCGGTGGAGGCGGCGCGCCATCGGGATCTTCAACGGCGCGATAGAGCCTGTCCGCGGGCGCGGCAAGGAGAGCGGCAACAGTGGCGCTCGCAGAGGCAACTTCGCTCTCGGCGTCCAGTTCCAGTAACTGTGACTGCGAGAGATCGGCGGATGCGATATTGAGATCGAGGTCGCTCTTGAGCGCGCTCTTGGTCAGCGCCGAGGTGAGGTTCTGGACATCGCCCCGTGCCGCAACAGTTGCCTTCGCCACCTCGAGTAGCGACTGCGCGTTCAGCAGACGGTAGAAGGCCTGATCTGTTGCTAACAACACATCCTGCTCTGTAGCAAGTGCGGTCTGGCCCTGAGCCTTTTGTTGCAGCTTGTTCGTGGCGACAAGGTCGCGTGTGTGCCCGAAGTCGGTGATGAGCTCGGAGAGGGAGCCTCCAGTGCCCGCGTGCGTGTAGAGACGCGAATCGGTGAGCGCGCCGGCGCCAATGCGGCTTCCGTCCTCTGCCTTTTCCGCAGTGAGCGCGGCGGAGATCTGAGGCAGTTCCCCCGAACGGGTCTCGCGCGTAACCTGGCCTGCCGCCAGTGCGAGGAGATGACTCGCGGTGATGCGTGGATTGCTCATGAGTGCGAGGCGCTCTGCATCGGTCCGCGTAATAGAAATGGTGGCTGCTCCGGGATTGACGAGAGGCTGCTGTTTACTTGGAGACGTGCCCTGCGGCTGAAGCAAGCCAGGGTTGGCGCTTGCATTTGCAAGCAAAGAGGCCGATGAAGGCAGAGGAGCCGCGGGGAGATCGGAGGCGCTGTTCTGCGCTACCGAAGAGAGCGGAGCGGTGAGTAGGAAACTGATCAGCAAGACTCTCATGCAATCACCTCGCGGGCCTGTGCTGCATCTCCCAATGAGGTCGTGCTTGTGCCCGCTCGGCGAGTCTCGATGCGGCGATGGATGAGCAAATAGGCGCTCGGCACAAGGAAGACTGTGACGATACCTGAAACGGTAAGTCCACCGAGAATGGCCCGCGCAAGCGGTGCGTACTGTTCGCTCCCTGCCTCCAGCGCCAAGGCCATGGGGATCAGACCGAGAACGGTCGCGAGCGTCGTCATCAGAATTGGTCGCAGGCGCACCTTGCAGGCAATCATGATCGCCTCTTCGAGCTTGAGCCCCTGCCTCCGGAGCTGACCCGTGAACTCAACGATAAGGATACTGTCCGAGACGACGATGCCCGTCATCATCAGAACGCCCATGAGGCTCATGATGTTGATCGTGGTGCCGGTAACAAGCAGGAACAGGATCACTCCTGAGATACCCGGAGGGATGGCGAGCAAGATGATGAAAGGATCGACAAAGGACGCAAACTGCGCCATGAGAATCAGAAAGACGAGCACGATCGACATGATGAGGCCTATTCCAAAGGACCTGAAGGACTCGTTCATGTTGTTGACGGTGCCTCGTACCTTTAGAACCGTTTCATGAGGCGGATGCATGCCCGCAACGATGTGGTTTACGTCCGCGCCTATCGTAGCAAGGTTTTCGGCATCGGGCATGACATAGATATCGAAGACTCGCCGGAGCTGATAGTGGTCGACTTCGGTTGGCGTGTTGATCGACCGGATCGACGCAACTGTTTCCAGTGGAGTTGTGGTCTTACCGTCCGCCGATCGCAGCGGGATCTGCTTGAAGTCATTCAAGGTTTGCACCTGTGTCTCTGGATACTGAACCGTGAGCATATAGTTGTTGCCTGTCTTCGGGTCAATCCAGTAACTTGGCGCCACCATGCCATTGGACGTCATCGCTGTGATGACACTGTCGACGATCGTCTTTGGGGTGAGGCCTTCCAGGCTTGCCCGTTGGCGATCGATGTTGAGTGCAAGACCGGGGTAGTCGATGTCTTGCGGAATGAGAACATCGCTAACACCGTGAAGGCCTCGCATCTTTTGGGCAAGCTGCTGCGCGACGGCGTATCCACCCTCCATGTCGTTGCTGCTGACCTGGATGTCAAAGGGTGCGGGAAGTCCTTGATTGACGATCGAATCGACCAGTCCCCCTGACTGAAAGTAGGTTTCAAGGGAGGGAAGATCGGCCGCGAGCTTGGTTCGGACACGCTGCATGTACGCAAAGCTGCTCAGGCTGCGATCCTCCTTCAGACTTACTTGGACAAATGCGGTATGCATCCCGGAGTTGGGTGTGTAGATCGCCGAAAGATCGGGGGTGACTCCGATGTTCGACACGATCATGTTGAGATCTTTCGGAGCCACGACGTCACGCACGTCCTGTTCCACACGGGCGATGTAATTGTCTGTAAGTTCAATGCGCGTGCCTGTTGGAGCCTTGACGCTGATGACGAATTGGCCGGGATCCGTGCGCGGAAAATAGGCACGTCCCAGGAATGGAGCTAGCGCAAAACTAAGCACAACAAACACGGAAAACGCGGCAACGACCAGAGCAGGCCTGCCCAGGCAGTAACGAATCGCCCTGTCGTAATGCTCTTGGAGCCAGCCGAACCCTTGATTGAAGTGATAAACGATCTTGGCAAAGATGTTGGTTTGACCGTGACCACCTTGCATATGCTCGGGTACCGGATCATCCTTCTGGGCGGACTCATGCTCGTGGTCGTGTTTGGTGTGCTTGACAAAGCGAGAGCAGAAGAGCGGCACGACCGTCATCGCGACGACGTAGGAGCAGAAGAGTGCAATCACCACGGCAAGCGCAAGCGCTGTGAATAAATACTTGCTGACTCCCGTAAGCAGTACCACTGGAAAGAAGACGATAGCGGTGCTGAACGTAGCCGCCAACACAGCAAGCTGAACTTCCTTGCCGCCCTCTTGCGAGGCTTTGATCGGATCAGATCCCATCTCGAAGTGGCGGAAAATGTTCTCAAGCACCACAACCGAGTTGTCGATGAGGCGGGACAACACCAGCGCCATGCCACCCAGCACCATTGTGTTGATCGAGTTACCCAGTACCTTCAGGATCAGCAAAGTCGCAATGCAGGAGATCGGGATCGACAGGAGGACGGCGACCGTTGCTCGCACGTTGCCGAGAAAGAGAAGGATCATGATCCCAGTCAGGCAGAGGCCAATTGCTCCCTCGCTGATCACATTCTTGATAGCGGTCTTCACGAAGACGGATTGATCGAACACCACGGCCGTTTTGAGCTGCTGTGGGATGTCGAGGAGATGAGCCGTGGCCTTGCGAATGCCGTTGACGATGGTGATGGTGTTTGAATCACCGCCCTGCTTGAGGACCGGAATGTAGACGGAGTGCTGTCCATCCACTCGCACGATGTTGGTCTGCAACTGCCCGCCATCGACGGCATGTCCAACGTCGCCCACGAGAATGGAAGCATTGCCGACTGTCTTGAGCGGGATGCTGTTCACGGCGTCGGGCGTGGGCACCTGGCTATTGGCGTAGATGTTGTAATCCTTGGGGCCAATACGGACGTCTCCTGCCGGAAGGATCAGGTTGGAGTCGTTGACTGCGTGGACAACATCCATGACCCCGAGCTGCGAAGCTTCCAACTTCAACGGATCGACGTAGATCATAATCTGTCGATACGTTCCTCCGTAGGGCTGGGGAACTGATGCGCCGGGGACATTAGCCACCTGGTTGCGCACGCCGAACTGGGCGGCGTCCTTCAATTCCGTCTGACTCATCCCCGCGCCTTTCAGCGTGATCAGACACACCGGAAGATTGGCCGCGTCGAAGCTAAGGACAACTGGCGGCAGAGTGCCGGGAGGCAGGCGGCGCAGGTTTGCCATCGCCAGATTCGAGATGCCGCTCACGGCTGCCGTCGGATCGGTACCGGCATGAAAGTAGATTTTGATCAGGCTGACGCCGGACATCGAGCGCGACTCAATGTGGTCAATATTGCTCCCCAACGTAAAGAAGCGCTCGTCGCTGTCTGTGATGTCGGACTCAATCTGCTGCGGAGGCATGCCGGCATAAAACGTCGCCACCACCACCACCGGAATTTTTACAGGAGGAAAGAGATCGACGGGCATGCTTGTGATAGCTGCCACACCGACAACGACGACGATCAAGCACGCCATGAGGATAAAGAATGGGTAACGAATCGCAAAGAACGACATGCTTATTGGCCGCCCTTCTGGTTCGTTATCTGGTAGTTGTCAAGATCGCTCTTCGCGGGCTGCGGCGCGACTTGCTGCCCGGGCTGTAGCCCGGATTGACCGCCGATAATGACTCTGTCACCTGGTTGAAGACCGGAGATCACTTCCTGCGAGTTTGCACCGCTGATCCCCAGCACAATGGAGCGCTTCTCAACTCGGCTGTTGCGGTCAACAAGGAACACCGAAGGTTGCTCGCCCTGAAGGATGGCGCTTGCGGGGACAATGAGCGCGTCGTCTTTCTGCTCCAGATTAAAGGTCACGTCTGCGTACATTCCGGGGGTGAGCTTCAGATCCGAATTCCTCACGTCCACTTCGGTCAACATGGTTCTCGTCGAATTGGACACGTCCCGCGTGTAACGCACGACTGTCCCGGGGAACTGCTGCCCCGTCGCCTGCACATGGACCGTGACTTGCGAGCCAGCATGCACGAGTGGCACGTCCCGCTCAGGAACTGCCATGCGGAGACGGAGGACATCGCTCTGAGCCAGCCTGACTACGGCTTGATTCAGTCCCTCCGCGGTCCCCGCCGGAATGAGCGAGCCGGTGTCCGCGTACCGCATGGTCACAACGCCGTTATAGGGAGCCGTGATGGTCGCGTATCGTTCCATGCTGGTGACTCTGAGGTTCTCGGCTCGCGATATGCCCAACTGCCCTTGTGCGGCGGCTACGGAAGATTTAGCCGCATCCACTTGCGAAGCCGCCGATCGGTCTTTCGCCAGAGCATCTTCAAGCTCTTGTGGCGCAACCAAACCGGGCTGTCCATCGGATGCCTGCTGCAAGCGCGTGTAATTGGCGTGAACTGCCGCGTAGGTGGCTTGTTCCCGGGCGACTTCATTCTGCAGACGCGCTATGTTTTGCTCGGTCTGCGTGATACCGGCCTGCGCTCCAGCAACTTCAGCTTGCAACTCTGGGACTTCAAGCACAGCGAGTGTCTGCCCCTGATGCACGCGATCGCCAATGTCCACATAGATGCGCCGAACATAACCGGAGACCTTTCCGTGGACGTCGATTTCCTGAAATGCCTGGAATACGCCTGCGACGGTCAGCTGATTCGCGATCAAGCCGGTTTGGGCTGTGGCCACCGCGACAGCGGGAGGAGTTGCCAAAGCTTCTGTGGCGGCTTCCGCCCGATGGTGGGTACGCGAAAGATGGAACGACAGTCCTATTGCGGCCAAGACACTGCTAGCAATTAGGAGAAGACGCTTGATGCGCATCAGAGACCTTCCCTTCGAATGGATGTCCAGATTCATCCGCAGAAGGGCGTTATCTCCTGCAGTTCATCGAGAGCGCGTCTTTCGTAAGGGGGTGGTCGAAGATAAAGGATGGGCGCACAACTCAGAGGTGACCGGTCGATGGTCGTCTCGTTGCCCAGGCGATCTGCTGAAAATTCTCCAGTTAGTTGGAAAGGAGGTAAAAGAACAGCGAAGCTTTCCGGAGCATGCGCTGCCGCACGTTCGCTTACTGCATATTCCAATGCGTTCTTTGCAGCGTCGCTCCCGCGTATGCACACTTTAGCCGGAGAGCCTTGATGGCCAGCCTTGTAGAGCGACAACTTGTAATTTGTCCCCCATGCGAAAATCATGAATCCGAGGGACAAGCAAACAAGACCGTAGAAGGACAGTATGCCCCTTGGCCTTGAGGTCCGAGTTCGAGAAACGCATTCCAATTCAGCTCGTATAGGTGTGGAGACCACCACTAGGTATTTGGATTGTCGGTTACACGGATAGGTTGCCTTGTCGTTGGCCCAATTGTGCACAGCAAGGTGGAGACACCGAAATAGCCGCCCCCGGCGTCCTCGAAAGCCGCAGACCATGCTGCGCCTTTCGAGCAAAAATGCGGACCAACGAGCCGCTTGCCCGTTCCGGGCTGATCACCGGTCTCCATGAAAGTCCTTGTCAAGAAATGTCACGAAAAATCTGTGTGTGATCCGGAGAGCCCGCACTTCTTCTCATCGGGTTGTGCCCTGCGCACGTGCGCCTCCCAGCTGGCGGTCCCTGCTCTTCGCGGCACGGACAGCTCAATGGCTGGAATTCTTGGGGAAACTCACGCAATCGGAGAGATAGCGAAGACAAGATTTGTGAAAGCCATGTCGCCTACGAAGCGCCATTCGCTCGCAATTGCGGCTAAGCGTTGGGCCGGTCTGAGTTTCCATTAAGCCGATTACGTCGCAGCGTCCTCCGCTTGATGAGCAGGAAGAACACCGGAACAAGAATCAGGACGTGGATCGTGGATGTAATCATTCCGCCGACGATGGGTGCGGCAATAGGCTTCATCACGTCGGATCCAATGCCGGTCTCCCAAAGGATTGGCGCCAGGCTTAGGATCACCGCCGCCACGGTCATCAGCTTTGGCCGCAGACGCAGCACCGCGCCCTCAATGACCGCCTCCTGCAGTGCATCGTCCGTCATGGAAGCATTCTGAGCATGGTGGCGCTGGAAGGCTTCGTCCAGGTACACCACCATCACGACGCCCGTCTCAACCGCAATGCCGAATAGTGCGATATAGCCCACCCACACCGCAACGCTGAAGTTATAACCGAGCAGCCACTGCAAAAGCAGTCCTCCCGACATGGCATACAGTGTGGGCACAATCAGCATCGCGGCCTCCGTGGCGGAATGGAAAACAAGATAGAGCAAAAGGAAAATGACAAAGAAGACGACGGGAAGAATGATCTTGAGGCGCTGCTTGGCACGCATCTCAAACTCGTACTCGCCGGCCCAGCGCCAGGTGTAGCCCGCCGGCAGCGCCAGTTTCTGGTGCAGCACCTTCTCCGCGCGATTCACAAAGCCGCCGTAGTCGTTTGTATTCAAATTAAGGTAGACGTAGCCCGTCAAAGAACCGTCTTCGTCGCGAATCATGGATGGGCCGCGGGAGTAATAAACGCGGGCCACCTCGCTGATCGGGATCTGCTCTCCGGATGGGCTCGGAATGAGGGTCTTCGACAGGGAGTCGGAGCGGTCACGGAAATCGCGCTGGTAGCGCACCGCGATGGGAAAACGCTCGCGGCCCTCCACGTTCTGGGCAATGTCTGCCCCGCCGATCTCCGAGGTGATCGCGCGCTGCACGTCGGCGACTGTCAAACCGTACCGTGCGGCCGCGGGCCGGTTCACATCCACGTTGAGGTAGAAGCCCTGCGAAACACGCTCCGCGAACACGGAGTTGGTCTCAGGCATGGTGGAGAAGACCTGCTGCATCCGTGCTCCGATATCCTCGATGTGCGCCAGATCGGGCCCCTGGATTTTGATTCCAACAGCCGTCTTGATGCCGGTCAGTTCCATATCCAGCCGGTTCTCGACGGGCATGGTCCATGTATTGGTGAGGCCCGGGAATTGGAGTTTCTCGTCCATATCGTGGATCAGCTTTTCGTAGTTCATGCCCGGGCGCCACACATCGCGGGGCTTCAGCATGATGGTTGTGTCGTACATATCGAGAGGCGCATTGTCCGTAGCGCTGTCGGAGCGGCCCACGGTGCCGAACACCGACGCGACCTCAGGAAACGAGTGGATGATTCGGTCCTGTTCCTGCATCAGGGAGACCGCCTGCGTAATCGAGATACCCGGCAGCGCGCTCGGCATGTAGAGAGCCGATCCTTCATACAACGCCGGCATGAACTGGCTTCCGAGACGGAAATAAAAAGGAACCGTTGCGGCCAGAAAGGCGAGGTTGAGCGCGATCACCAGTCTCCAATGCTTCAAGCACCAGCGCAGCACTGGAAGATAGAGGGCCTGGGTGATGCGCGCGGCCGGATTATCTGATTCCGGACGCAGCTTGCCGCGCAAACACATCGGCATGAGTGCGGGAACCAGGGTGATTGAAAGCAGCGATGAGAAGATGAGAACCAGCGACTTGGTCCAGGCAAGCGGCCGGAACATGCGCCCTTCCTGCGCTTCCAGCAGAAACACCGGCAGGAAGGAGACCACGATGATGATGAGCGAATAAAACAGCGCAGGCCCAACCTGCTGCGCCGCCCCAACAAGGATGCGCCTCCGCTCCGCCTCATCCGGAACATCTGTTCGCTCGGCCAGATGGCGATATCCGTTTTCGACCATGACAATCGCGGCATCGACGAGCACGCCGACGGCAAGCGCCAGTCCTCCGAGCGACATAATGTTGGAGCTGACATGAAGCAGGTACATCGGGATGAACGCCGCAAGAACCGCAATCGGGAGCGTGAGGATGGGAACAAGAGCGGAGCGGAAATGAAATAGGAACACGATGCTGACAAAGCTCACAATGATTGCTTCGACAACGAGATCCCGTTTCAGCGTGTGAATCGACTGGCCGATTAACCATGAGCGGTCGTAGCCGGTTACGATCTCCACCCCGGCCGGAAGCGAAGGGGCGATTTCCTTGAACTTGGCCTTAACGCCATCGATGACGTTCAGGGCATTCAAGCCGTAGCGCATCACCACAATCCCGCCTACTGTCTCGCCTTGCCCCTGCCAGTCAGCTGCGCCGCGCCGCTCGTCCGGGCCAAAGGAAACCGTGCCGAGGTCCTTCACGAGCACCGGCGTGCCGTTCTTGGTTGCCACCGGAACATTCTCCAGGTCGGACAGCTTGCGCAGATAACCGAGGCCGCGAATCATGTATTCCGCGCCATTCATTTCGAGTACGTCGCCGCCCACTTCGTTGGTACTTTGTCGGACGCGATCGATCACGGTGGACGCGGAGAGGTTATAGGAGAAAAGTCTCTTCGGGTCGAGGTTGACCTGATACTGCCGCACAAAGCCGCCGATGCTGGCCACTTCTGCCACACCTGGCACAGTTTCAAGCTGGTAGCGCAGATACCAGTCCTGCAGTGCGCGCAGGTCGGCCAGGCTCTTGCTGTGGCTGCGATCCACAATCGCGTACTCGTACACCCAGCCCGCACCGGTTGCATCCGGACCGATCGCAGGATGCACATCGCTCGGGAGCTTGCCGGCTATCTGCTGTAAATACTCGATGACGCGCGATCGTGCCCAGTAGAGGTTGGTGCCATCCTGAAAGACAACGAAGACATAGGAGTCGCCAAACATCGTTTGCGCGCGCACGTTCTTAACCTGCGGAGCCGAGAGCAACGCGGAGACGATGGGGTACGTAACCTGGTCTTCAATCACATTGGGCGGCTCTCCCGCCCATGACGTATGGATGATGACCTGCACATCGCTGATGTCGGGAAGAGCATCGAGCGGCACGCGTTCCATGCACCACAAACCCGCGACGAAGAGCAGTACCGCTCCCATGAAGACAAGGAACGGGTTGTGCGCACACCACGCAATGATTCGTGCGAGCATCACATGCCCCCGGTAGCGCTCAGGCTGAGCTGCTTCGTGGAGAGGGTCTGGCCTCCGCGCTCAACAATCACCGATACCCGCCACGTGCCGCCCGACTCCAGTTTTACCGAACCTTCATAGAGCCCGTTGCCGGTGTCGGCCAATGCCGCTGCGGAGCGAGTCGCCGCCATCCCCATCGCGGGCATAGCCGCCATGGAAAATGTTGCGGTCACCTGCACACCTGTGACCGGCTTGCCGTCTGGGCCCCTAAGCTGAACGCGAACTGTGTTGACCCCTTTGCGCGGCGGAGATGGCGCGGTGCTCATTTCGATGCGGATCTGCTGGACCGTTGCGGCTCCGGTGGGCGGCGGCTGCGTGGGAGCCGCGTACGACCCCATCGCCGCTTGAAGCTGCGCTTCTGAATCCACAAGAAAGTTGGCCGAACTCACCACCTTTTCCCCGGCCTTCAGGCCTTTGAGCACCACGGTTGAATCGTCGAGCTGCGGCCCCGTCTCAACCACCCGCGGCTCCAGGCTGCCGCTTCCGTGATCGATAAACACAAGGGCCCGTGTCCCCGTCTGCAGGACCGCTGAAGTCGGGATGACCAACTGCCTGCCAAGCGGAACCGCGATTGCGACATTCACATACATGCCCGGCTTGAGAACCACTCCCGGGTTGCGAAGCACCAGCCGCACACGCACGGTGCGCGTGACCAAATCCACCTGCGGCAGAATCTGATCGATCCGCCCATTGAATGTGCGTTCCGGATACGCATCCACCGTGACCTGCGCGGAGTCTCCCGGCGTGAGCCTGCCCACATCGTTTTGAAACACATTGGCGTAGATCCATACCGTTGAAAGATCCGCAATGGTGTAGAGCTTTGTCTCCGGTTGCACATAGGCGTTTGGCAAGGCATTGCGTTCAGTGATGTAGCCAGAGACCGGCGCGTCGATGGCGAGGGTGCGCTGCACTTTTCCGCTATGTTGCAAATCCGCGATGACCTGCGCAGAAACTCCGAGTCGCAGCAGGCGTTCCTCAGCTGCCTTCTGGAGCCATCCGCTCGCGTGAGCGCTCATGCCGTGCGCATCTTGCGCAAAGGCCTTCTCGTTTTCGACGGCGAGCAGATACTCCTGCTCGCTGCTGACAATGTCTGGGCTATAGATGGTGAAAAGGCGCTGCCCGGTGCTCACGTATTGGTAGGTTGCGTTCGCCGAAACATCTTGAATCCAGCCCGGAAAGCGCGTCTGCACGTACGAAAGCTTTTCCTCGTCGATCTCCACGCTGCCTGGAACACTCAAGTCGTCCTTCACATCCTTCAATTGTGCGGTTGTCGAGGTAACCCCGATCTCCTGAAGGCGTTGGGGAGATAACTGCAAGGGGCCCAAGGCGGGCTCGACGTTCAACTCGGCACCGGCAGGCGTTGCGGGTCGGGAATCCGCATCGGGTCCGCGCGCCACGACCGAATCCAGCGGATCAGCGTTGGGAGTCAGATGATTGCGTTCGATGAGTAAATACACCAGTGCCGTCGCAAGCAGCACGCAGAGGGCAACAACCGTCGCAAAAGCCAGCCGATAAGGCATCGTCTTCATGGATTCACCTCTGCCGCGTGCGATTCGATCTGCTCGAGGGAGGCGCCTGTCGAAAGTTCGAGATCGGCCAGGCGCATGTCAAAATCGGCAACCGCCTGCGTCCAGGCAAGGTCGATGTCGACCACCGCCATTTGGCTGTCAAGGAGGTCAAGCAGTTCGGTCTTGTCGTTCTCATAGGCGATCACGCTCGATTGCAGCGTGGCCTCCGCCTGGGGCCGAAGTTCATCGTGATAGAGGCGCGCCATTTTTTGCGCTGCCTCCGCCTCCACCAGCGCTTCCTGAATTTGGCCATACGCCACATTGCGCAGTGACGAGAGTTCGGCATCTTGCTCCGTCACCTGTGCCGCGGCCTCCGCAATCTCCGCATCGTGCTTGCGGTGATTCAGCCACGGCAGGTTCATCGAACCCTCGAGCATGTAGGCATTGCGCAAGTTTTGGTTCGAGGGCATGATCATGTACCCCGCCGAGACAGTAAAATCGGGCTCATAAGCCTTCTTCGCCAGAGCATTCTCCCTGTGGCTGCGCTCGGCGGATTGCTGGGCCGCCAGCAGATCTGGACGCGAGCGCAGAGCCAGGTCCTCCAGGCTTTGTGCCTGCGGTAGCGTGCCCAGCACGGCATGCTCTCCAGTCACACGGAGCGGCGAGTTGGGAGCGCGCCCCATGATCGTGTTCAGGCGGGCCCGCGCCAAGTCGGCGTCATGATCGAACTGAATCATGTGCTCCGCCAACCGTGTCAGGGCAACCTGCGCCTTTAGAAAATCCTGCTGCGGCACCTTCCCGGTGCTGTACTTGATCCGCGCCGCTTCAATTGCCTGACGCGCAATGCTTACATGCTGGTCGTGAATCCGTCTCTCGTCGTCTACGCGCAAGAGATCATCGAAGGACTTGTGCACGCGCACCCGAACCTCCAGCCGCACCTGCTCCAGTTGAGCCTTCGCTTCATCCACGCTCGACTCCGCGACCCTCGTGCGCATCGTCCGCTTACCCCGGCCAGGCAGCGTTTCGCTGAGGCTGAACATGTTCTGGGCCGCGTTCAAATTCCATGGCTGCTGTAGTGGAATGCCCCATCCGCGATACATCGCCATCGGATCGTCGAGCGCTCCCGCGGCGGGAACGTGGGCCTGTGCCATGGCGACTCTCCGCGCTGCGACCTCAATCTCAGGATTCGCGGCCAGAGCTATTCGCTCCACGTCGTCCAAGGTCACCGCCGGCCCAGAAGGCTCTTGAACGTGGTGCTCTTGAAACAAGGCAGCTAGAGCCGACAAACCGTCGCTCTTGGCAGGCGTTTCCGCGCGGGAACCACGCGCGCCCGCAGCGAGCGCCAGAATACAAACCACATAGACAGTAGCCTTCATGACTCCTCCGATGGATGCACAGCTCACCGCACGGTCATGCGTTCCCATTGCGCGTGGGCGCGCAAAAACGCACAAGGACGTTGGTTCAGCCTGGGAAGGAAGGAGGATTAAATTCGAAGGGCGAAGGCGCCACCTGGCGGGGATTTCGGTGGCGGTGTCTCCAAGGTGCTCCCGTGAACAGCGCCATCACGAGCAGGCAGTTCCATGCCGGTCGGATGGGGAACCATTGCCAGTAGCTGACCATGCTCGCTTGGTACTGGCGGCGCCGGAAGGACTACGGGGATCTTTTCTTGGAGCTTGCAACAGGAATTGCTTATGCCCAGCGCGGGCGAGTCGCAGCCCTGCGCCGTCGCGCGGCAGCAATCGGGCTGGCCCGAATGTCGGATGTTCAGCAAGCAAAAAGACGCCGGAAATGCGGCCCAGAAGACCACAACCGCTAACATCGACAACGCGCCTTGTCTGCTCCACTTCATTGTGCACAAACCCCGAGCCTTGACTTGAAGCATCCGTTGTATGAGCTTCCGCCGCAGTGATGCAAGTCACAACCTAGAAATCCAATCATAGCAACTGATCGCGAAAACCCCTAACGGAACTCAATGCGCGACCGCGACTCCGCCGGGATCGCTCCTGTCCGCGATGGAAGTTGGCGGCAAGGAATGGAATTGCGCGCCGAAAGGCTCCTATGTTGGTGGGTGGGTTCGATCCCCGCCTCGCCCGTCAGGGTCGCTTCCAATCATGGCAGGTTGGATGTGTACGACTGAATAGAACAACAACTGAGTTCTGATTTGCCCCGGGAAGGGTTAAAGGTTCACGGGCGTGCCGCCCCAACTCACTGGGTCAACGTCCGCTACCGTCTCTGTAAAGTCCCATCTGTGACCGTAGAAGTCTTCCGCGTTGTACTGGCGCTCTCCATAAAAATGGTCCGTCGGTTCCGTCAGGATGACTGCGCCTGCCTGGCGGGCCCGCTCGCAATGCGCGCGCACGTCCTCGACACGCACCTGCACATGGATGGATTCGTTGGGAGCAATATTCCCCTCGGCGATCGTAAAACAGCCTTCGCCCGCGCGCATTTGGATCCTATGATTGGCGATCCGCAATCTCTCCGTGAAACCAAATGCCTTGCCGAGCCAGTCCGCTGCTACGCATGGATCGGGATAGCGAAGGACCGGAATCACCGCGCAAGGTGGAACTGAACGATTCGTACGCATGGCGACCTCGGATAAAATGCAAGCCCGGATTCTTTCGACCGGGGGTTGATGGTTGGTTTGGAGAGCAGCCTCGGTCAACGCTTCCCGCGCGGGTCATACTCGAAGCATTGTTCGAGTTGCACTCCAAGCGCGCGCGCCACTTTGAACGCCGTCTCAAGCGAAGGTGAGTATTTGTCTTGTTCAATAGCAATCACTGTCTGCCGGGTGACGCCAACCTGATCGGCGAGGTCCTGCTGCGTCATCTCCCGAAGGGCGCGGAGTTCCCGAATCCGATTGCGTATGACGGGCATTAGATTGCTCTCCGGTAAGCCACAATCTGGGCTGCGGTCTTCGTAATATCGGCAAGCACCAACATCCCAAAGAAGACGCTCAGGAAATGAAGCCCCATCATCCGGTTATCCAATTGAAGGTGGCCGAAGGTAGCGTGAAACCATAACATGCCAAGCCCGACGGACATCAAGGACGCGAGTGTGAGATAACCGGCACGATAGCCGCGCAGCTCGATCAGCCGGTCCCGTTCGTCTGTGACACGATTGCGCGTGAACACGGCAATCGCCAGCTGGAGAACGATCTCTAAAACGATAATGGCGACAATCATGCCCGCCACTTTGTTGACCGAATTCTGCTGGTGCAGGAAGAAGTAAGGGCCATAGACAGCTAACTCAGCCGCCAGCGAGGCGTAAAGTGTCTTCTCTCTGTAGGAAAGGCTAGTCGCCATGACAAACAATCTCCATGTCAAAAATGTTTGACAATGAAAGAATGCCCTAAGTCAGGCGGTATGTCAAAGATTTTTTACAATCCCAACTGGGCGCTTGGATTTCTCCGGGCTCGTTCATGGTGTTCGGGCAACTTGGCCTCCGTGGACCTTGTCTTCGCGCTTTGCCTCAGCAACCTCCGCTGAGGACCGATGCCCGCCGACCTCATGCGCCACGACACACCCACGAGTTGAGCTTTCCGCCGCCAGTGTCACCGCGCCGAAATCCGAGGAGGCCGTAATGGAATGCGCCTTGGTATACTCTGCCGGGTTGGGGAATGACCTGCGGAGGTCGTTTGAATGTTTCGTTCGCTCGGTGCACGGTGCGCCCACAAGATGCCATTTCGTACCCTCATTACCGTGTTTTCCCTGGCGTTGGCCAGTTTTTTGTCGCCGTTCGTCGCGGGCCAGTCGGCACGGTCGGCAAAATCTTCCGCGGCGCTGAACGCGTCCGCCTGGGGTCTCTCCACCAGCCGCTTCAAAAACAGCTTTGAGGCCGAGCCGTTCGTCGGCAATGGCCATATCGGCTTGCGCATCCCGGCTGCCGGCATGGGCTTTCTCGGCGGTCTAGGACTAGTCGGATGGCCGCTCGGCACCGAGCGCGTCGCTTCGGCGATTGCGGCCGGTGTCTATGCCAAGCTGGCCGAGGGCACTTTTTATACTGACCAGAAGCAAGCCATCGCCCTCATTCCCAACTGGTCCACGCTCACCTTTGCCGACGAATCCGGTGCTTACTCCCCGGCGACAGCATCGGAAGCGAATGTGAGCCACTACGAGCAGCATCTCGACCTGCGCACCGGCACGGTTACAACCTCCGGAGTTTGGACTTCACCTGCAGGAAACAAGACTCGCTTCGAATATCGAGTCATCGCCGACCGCGCCCACGTCCGCCGCGCTCTTGTCACGTTGGCATTGACGCCCGCGTGGAACGGCAAGGCGGTGGTCGATAGCATGCTGGACGATGCCGGGGCGCGCCGCCTCGAGCGCATCTCATCCGGCGCTGACATCCCCACGAACACCATTCATTTGACCTACAAAAGCATTGGTACTGACATCCAAGTCGCCGAAGCCGCGCAACTCCAGAACTCCTGCGCGTTGTCCCCAATGAAGGATCAACCGGTCTCGGCCGCTTCTGAGCAAGTCAGCTTTGCAGCGCGGGCAGGGAAGACCTGCACCTTTACGAAGTATGTCGCAGTTGTGACGAGCCGCGACTCCAAGTCTCCCGAAGACGACGCATTGGCGGAATGCCACCAGGCAGCAGCTGCGGGCGTGGCGGCCTTCGAGCGGGAGAATCGCGCCGCCTGGGATGGCATCTGGAAAGCAGACATCGAAGTGGACGGCGATCCGGCGCTTCAACAGGCCATCCGCGCCAATGAGTACACGCTCTTCGCCAGCATTGCGCCCGACAGCCCTGACAGCCTCGGTCCCTCCGGCCTCACCAGCGACGGCTATGCGGGCATGGTGTTTTGGGACGCTGACACATGGATGTTCCCCGCTCTCCTGGCCGCGCATCCTGACCTCGCGCGAGTCATGGTCGACTATCGATCGGATACGCTGCCCGCCGCCAAGAAAAACGCCGCGCAGAATGGCTACAAGGGTGCGCTCTATCCCTGGACCAGCGGTCTCGCCGGAGATATGGGCGACGAGTGCTATGGAGCCGTCACCGATGCCAGCGGCAAAGTCATTGCCGACCCCAACAAAAGCTGCACGCAGCAACTGCACCTCCAATCCGACGTAGCCCTCGCGCAGTGGGAGTACTACCAGGCCACAGGAGACAAAGCATGGCTTGCGCGGCGAGGCTGGCCAGTGCTTGAGGCCGTGGCTGAGTTTTGGGAGTCGAAGGTCTCAAAGGTCGCAGAAGGATACGCGATCCGCAATGTCCAAACTCCCGACGAATATGCAACTGACACCGACAACGACGCGTACACCAACGCAGAAGCTGCCCTCGAGCTGCAGGCAGCCACGCAGGCCGCGGACATTCTCGGGCAATCCGCCCCCTCTACCTGGAAAGAAATCTCTGCCGGATTGATCAAGACCATACGCATCGATCCGGATAAGAATATCTATGTCGAACACGAGGGATACACCGATCAGAAAATTAAACAGGCGGATGTCGTCATGTTGACCTATCCCCTCGACTTTTCCATGCCCAAAGAGAGGGCCATCAACGACCTCAACTACTACACTCCGCGCACCGACGTCGATGGCCCAGCCATGACCGACGCTATCCACTCCATCGCCGCCGCCACCGTCGATGCCCCCGGCTGCTCGGCCTTCACTTACATGGAGCGCAGTTATCAACCCTTCCTGCGCGCGCCCTACCTACAATTCTCCGAGTTCGCCCCCATCAAACTCACGGCCACGTCCTTCGACTTCCTCACCGGCGTCGGCGGCTTCATGCAGGAGTTCCTGTTTGGTTTTTCCGGCTACCGTCCGAGGGTTCACGCCGTTCGCCTGGACCCCAATCTTCCCCCGCAACTCGCCGGCATTACTCTACGCAACATGGTCTGGCAGGGGCGAACCTTCACCCTGCATATCGGACCCAAAGAGACCCGCATTTTCCTCAACTCCGGTCCACCACTCCCACTGGACACGCCGGCGGGCGCCAAAACCGCCCAGCCCGGAATCCCGCTGTCGATCCCCACGCGCCGTTCTGACCTCCAGCCGACCGACAACCTGGCTCGCTGCCGTCCCGTGTCTGCCAGCTCCGCACTCCCAGGTTCCCCTGCGGTCGCCGCAGTCGATGGCATCCCCGCCACCGCCTGGGTGGCCGCCGACCCGCATGCCGAGTTCACCATGCAGCTCGCGGCCTCGACCACTGTGAGTTCCGTCCTTGTCAGCCGGGGCAGCCGCAATCGCTCTCCGTATTCTGTCCAGGTTTCCACCGATCGCGCCCATTGGAAAACGGTGGCCCAAGCTCCCGCACAATCCGCGGGGGCTGGCGCCGGCACGGACCATCTGAACTTCGCATCCACGCAAGCCCGGTTCGTGCGCCTCGTCTTTCCCGGCATCGGCGACGCCCAGCCCCCCGCCATCACCGAGATCGTGGTCCGGGCGAAAGGGAATTGAACGCCCAGAGTTCGTCCCCCCGCCTTCCGTCCCAGGGGCGAACGAAACTCCGTGCCCCATCCTTGAATCGCCTTTGATTCAAGGGTGGGAGAGGACGACCCCCAAAGCGGTTTTGTCTTGATTGAGCTTCCCCTTCGGTTTGTGAGCGGGACGAATCATAAGCAAGTCCCTCCTATGTCTCGAGTTCCATTGCTCTTCCCGCCGGGGCTGCCCAGCCATGCAGACGGCGGTGTATGATTCTGTCGCTGTGCTCCGCCTCTCTTCGAACTCTCCCGAATCCCCTTCCCAGAGAGCCAAGCACAGCGACCCCAGTTCGGCATCGATTGAGTACCAATCCCTGCATCATCCCTACGGACGTTTGAGGAGGAACAAAGATGGCAACAGCAACCGCAATCCATCCTGGCAAGCTCAGCGAGACCGTGAGCTTTCGCCCGCGTTATGGCAACTACATCGGTGGCGAGTGGGTGGCGCCCGCTTCCGGCCTATATTTCGAAAACGTCACACCGGTGACGGGCAAGGTATTCTGCGAAATTCCCCGCTCGAATGCGCAGGACATTGAGCGCGCACTCGATGCAGCGCACGCGGCCCGCGTGGCCTGGGGCCACACCAGCCCCACCCATCGCGCCAACATCATGATCCAGATTGCCCAGCGCATGGAAGACAACTTGGACCTGCTTGCCCAGGCCGAGACCTGGGACAACGGCAAGCCCATCCGTGAAACCACGGCTGCCGATATTCCGCTGGCCATCGATCACTGGCGCTACTTTGCCGGTTGCATTCGCGCCCAGGAAGGCGCCATCTCCGAGATCGATCACGACACCGTCGCCTACCACTTCCACGAGCCCCTCGGCGTGGTCGGTCAGATCATTCCCTGGAACTTCCCCATCCTCATGGCCACCTGGAAGGTGGCGCCGGCCTTAGCCGCAGGAAACTGTGTCGTCCTCAAGCCCGCCGAACAGACGCCCGCCAGCATCCTGGTGTGGGCCGAACTCGTCGGCGATCTGCTCCCTCCCGGCGTCCTGAACATCGTCAACGGCTTCGGCCTCGAAGCCGGCAAGCCGCTCGCTTCCAGCTCTCGGGTCGCCAAGATCGCCTTCACCGGCGAAACCACCACCGGCCGCCTCATCATGCAATACGCCAGCCAGAACCTGATCCCCGTCACCCTCGAACTCGGCGGCAAGTCTCCCAACATCTTCTTCGCCGACGTCCTTCAGGAAGACGACGACTTCTTCGACAAGGCCATCGAAGGCTTCGTCATGTTTGCACTGAACCAGGGTGAGGTTTGTACCTGTCCCAGCCGCGCCCTAATTCAGGAGAGCATCTATGACCGTTTCATGGAGCGCGCGCTCAAGCGTGTCGCGGCCATCAAGCAGGCCAGCCCGCTCGATCCTTCCACTATGATCGGCGCTCAGGCCTCCAGCGAGCAGCTCGAAAAAATCCTCAGCTACATCGATATCGGCCATAAGGAAGGCGCGGAGCTCCTTGCCGGCGGCAGCCGTGCCCATCTTGGCGGCGGCCTCGAAGACGGATTCTACGTCCAACCCACCGTCTTCAAAGGCAACAATAAAATGCGCATCTTCCAGGAAGAAATCTTCGGGCCCGTCGTCTCCGTCACCACCTTCAAGACCGAAGCCGACGCCCTGGAGATTGCCAACGACACCCTCTACGGCTTGGGAGCCGGACTCTGGAGCCGCGACGCTAACCGCTGCTATCAACTCGGACGGGGCATTCAAGCCGGCCGTGTGTGGGTCAACTGCTACCACGCGTATCCCGCCCATGCCGCATTCGGCGGATACAAGCAATCCGGCATCGGCCGCGAAACCCACAGCATGATGCTCGACCACTATCAACAAACCAAGAACTTATTGGTCAGCTACAGCCCGAAGAAGCTCGGCTTTTTCTAGAAAGTCACAGCGGTGCTGCTATCGCCCGGAACACCCAAGCTGTCATCCTGAGCGACCGTAGCGAAGCGAAGGGAGTCGAAGGATCCGCGTTTCCGTCGACTCCCGCATCGCCAACCACTCAACGGATTGCATCGAACTTCAGCCCATGCACAGTGGGGGCAAGGCATGCCCGAATTACCGTCCCAGGTACTGGCCACCGACCTGGCCATCCATCTCATCCGCGTCCTCCGTGAAAAACACGGAGCGCTCATGTTCCACCAGTCCGGCGGCTGCTGCGACGGCAGTTCGCCCATGTGCTATCCCCGCGGCGAGTTTCTCGTCGGAGACTCCGATGTCCAGCTTGGCGCAGTCGATGGCGAGCCCTTCTACATGAGCCGAAGCCAGTTTGAATACTGGAAGCACACGCAACTCACCCTCGATGTCGTTCCCGGTCGCGGCGGCATGTTCTCCCTCGACAACGCCGAAGGCGTCCGCTTTCTCATCCGTTCCCGCATCTTCGACGAAGCGGAAATCCGCGACCTCCGCGCCGCCGGCCGCATCTGACAGGTCAGGTCGAAGGCTCTTGCAGGTATCCAAGTGAAACAAGCAATCATTCTCTCTGCGGTCCGAACGCCCGTAGGAAAGTTTCAGGGCTCGCTCCAGTCCTTCTCCGCGCCGCAATTGGGCGCTCTCGCCGTCCGCGAAGCGGTTCGCCGCGCGGGCCTTCAAGACGCCACAAAGGCCGATCCAAGCCTTGCCGCAAACCCAGCGCTCGCCCCTGGCGCGGTAGACGAATGCATCATGGGCTGCGTGCTGCAGGCCGGTCTCGGCCAGAATCCAGCACGCCAGGCCGCCATCCATGGGGGACTTTCCCCGCAGGCAGGCGCTTTTACCGTGAACCAGGTCTGCGGTTCGGGGCTGAAGGCCATTGCTCTCGCAGCCCAGGCCATCGAGACCGGCAACGCCGAAGTCGTTGTCGCCGGCGGCATGGAATCCATGACCAATGCGCCCTACCTTCTGCCCCAGGCGCGCGCCGGATATCGCATGGGCAACGGCGCCCTCGTTGATGCCATGATCAACGACGGCTTGTGGGAGGCCTACAACGGTTTCCACATGGGCGTCGGCGCGGAGATGATCGCGGCCAAATACCGCATCACGCGAGAAGAGCAGGACGCCTTTGCCGCGGAGTCCCATCGCCGCGCGGCGCAGGCCATCGCTTCTCAAGTCTTCGTCCCGGAAATTCTTCCCGTCGAAGTTCCACCCGCCAGAAAAGGAGAGAAACCTCGGATCTTTGCCATCGATGAAGCCGTTCGCCCTGACACTACCATGGAGGTTCTCGCCCGGCTCAAGCCTGCGTTTCAGGAGGCCGGAACCGTCACCGCCGGCAACGCTCCTGGCATCAGCGATGGCGCCGCCGCCGTGGTGGTCGTCGGCGAGGAGCGGGCCATTCAACTCGGTGTTCCGCCCTTGGCCGTGATTCGTGCTCAGGCAACCAGCGGCGTCCAACCGGAGTGGTTTGGACTCGCGCCCATCGAAGCGGTCCGCCGGGTCGCCCAGCGCGCCGGATGGACCCTCGACTCCGTGGATTTGTTCGAATTGAACGAAGCTTTCAGCGTTCAGGCGCTTGCAGTGATGCGCGAATTGCAACTGGACCCCGCCAAGGTGAATGTCCACGGAGGCGCAGTGGCTATCGGGCATCCTATCGGCGCCAGCGGTGCGCGCGTCCTCACCACCTTGATTTATGCCATGCGGCGCTATGAAAAAAGCCGAGGCATCGCCGCACTCTGTCTAGGCGGTGGCAACGCAGTCGCCCTTGCCGTCGAGCGAATCTAGCACGTCCTACCGAGGCCTAGGTGTGTGTCGGGCATAGATTCGTGACGGGGCCTACAGCGTGGGGAGCGGGTTTTGTTTTAAGTTCGATTCATGGGCCAGAACTTCATTCCTGACACGGTCGACCAGACGCTTCTGTTTCCCCC
>Ga0302320_10003717_pt1 | contig 35175 bp, 37 predicted proteins | sample Bog_T0_3_FD_202130 | JGI IMG/M metagenome (GOLD analysis project Ga0302320, IMG submission 202130) | Peat permafrost microbial communities from Stordalen Mire near Abisko, Sweden - Bog_T0_3 | ecosystem: Environmental > Terrestrial > Soil > Wetlands > Peat | place: Sweden: Abisko, Stordalen Mire...
GGCGTTTTCTCTGGACCCGGCACGCTGCCGTAACCGCGACCAGTTCCACTCCGTGGTAGCTGCGCGCGCAACGCCCGGCTGACCATCTCGCTGACAGACTCCTTCTTCCTGGTCGCGTACGCCCGGAGCCGCTGAATCACGTTGGGCGGAAGCATGACCGTAAATGCCAGTTTCTCTTCGCATCGAGACACCGGCTCCTTCAGCCGCTGAGCTTGTTCCAGGTAACGGTAGGCTTGCCGCGGCTTCAGCGAGTAGTCCCTTGCCAGTTGTTGCACCGCATCGGAACGTGGAACGCCTTGCCGCAGCAGGATCCGTGCGCGATTGAGGCGCTCGGCCTTCTGGACATCGGAAGCGCGTGGCCTTTTCATAGGTATCTAACCGTATGGTCCGATATTCCTCGGTTGCGCGAAACAGTTCCTCTTCAGGGTAGCTGCACGAGCAACGCCCGGCTGACCACCTCGCTGATCGACATGCGTTTCGTGGCAGCGTATGCCCGGACCCCCTGAATCAGGCTGGGTGGAAGTTTGACCGTAAATTTCCGCTTCTCTTCGTTCCGAGGCGCCGGCTCCTTCAGCCGCTGAGCTTGTTCCAGGTAACGGTAGGCTTGCCGCGGCGTCAGCGAGCAGCCCCTTGCCAGTTGTTGCACCGCATCGGAACGTGGAACGCCTCGCAGCAGCAAGGCCCGTGCGCGATTGAGGCGCTCGGCCTTCTGGGCATCGGAAGCGCGTGGCCTTTTCATAAGCATCTAACCTTATTGTCCGATATTCCTCGGCGGGGGTAGGCTTCGGGATGCGGATGGGCGCGCGCCCTCGGTTGGGAACCACCATGCGGGAACCACCGCCGATGCCGCCCAACCGGTAGCCATCGTGGGCGCACAGGTACGGGGTGTGGCGCCGACAGCCATGACTCCCACCTGAAGTCGCCACCGGCGCCCCAGCCCAAGGATATTCGCGCCGGTGGCCAGACGTCCTTGCAGGTCCTGCCGGGCATCGCCTTTTCCTCGCAAATATCCGCGCTCGACGACCGCTGGAGCTTACGGTGAAGTTGCTCTGACGACTCGCTCCACCATTACCACGAAAAGCACCTTGCCTTTATCCCATCCGCCGACCCAACAGACCCGCCAACCGTCGATGCGATCGCCCACCGCTGCTGGCGCACGCAGCCGGAGAAATCGGGTCTGGACTTGCAGTTCCTCCAGTCGGCCCCTGGGGGCCGCTGGTTCCGGTGGTGCCGCCAGTGGCGGGCGGGGAATGTTGAGGGAGTATCGGTGCGCGCCCATGTGAATCGTGATTCGGGAATGTTCCTCGGTCCCTGGCAGGGGCGAGGAGGTTTTTCGCGCGGGAAATGGAATAACCTTTTTGGGCATGTCATGACACCCTACCTCGGTTTGCCCGCTGCAAGGTGGCGAGCCACATTCCCGGTTCCACGCGAAGTGCCGGTGATCTTCTCAAACAGGCGCCGTTGCTCGTCCCATTCGATCCGGCTGACAAGGGGCCGCAGGTTTCTCTCGTTAAGGCCTTTGAGGGGCGGCAGAAAGAGAATCTGTTCCTGAATGTCCGGAGCAAGATGGAGCAGCTTCATAATCTGGGTGATGCGGGCGCGCGTTACCCGGCCGCGGCGGGCCAGTTCGGCATAGTCGGGAATCGTTTGCTCCCGCAGCAGCCCCTCAAACCGAATGGCCAGCGCCAGCAGCCGCGCGATTCGGGGAATGGATGAGCCAGTCGCTTCCTCATCGGGCTGCCGCCGTGTCTGGTTCTCTTGCGGGTCCCGTTTGCCAGCGCGCAGATCCAGGGTGTAGCTGACCTCCTGGGGCCCGCTCACTCCCGCACCTGGTCGCCCACGGCGGCGATCCCGGACTGACGAAACCGGATGGTGACTTGACGGCTGGTCCCGTCGTAACCCACCCGCTCCACGACGGCTTGTAGCGCTTCGACTTGCCGGGCGCGATTCATCTGTCCCCACTCGGCCGGCTCCAGGATTCCTGCCTGCGCTTCCCGGAGCCGCTCCAGCACCGATTCCTCAATGCGGCGCGCGGAAAGAGATTTGACGGGACATACGGCCCACCCCTTGCGCTGGGCGTTCATGCAGACATAGTAGGGGTACTTACGATCCTTCTTCCCCGCATACGAGTACACCATGCGGGTCGCGCAGGAGTCGCAATAGAGTAGTCCGCCCAGCAGCGCCAAGTGCTTGTTCCGCGCCCTGCCCCGCGCGAATGCCCCACGATGCGTCATCAGACTCTGCACCCGTTCCCACGTGCCGGGAGCGAGAATGGCGGCGTGTTCGCCTGGATATGACTGGCCTTTATGCCGGATGGCGCCCGTATAAAGGTTGTTGGTCAACAGCCGCCGCAGCGAGTTCAGCGCAAACGGCCCGCCCGCCCGGAACTGCCCCGTTTTCAGTGTCCAGCTCTTGAGCCGCCATCCCCGCCGCTCGATCTCCGCCAGCGTCCGCAGGGCCGAACCATGCTCCTCGAATAGTGCGAAGATGGCGCGCACCCGTTCCGCCTCTTCCTCGTTTACTACCAACCGTCCACCGCCGGGGTCTACGTCATAGCCTAATACTGGGCACCCGCCCACCCACTTCCCCTTCCGCCGGGCCGCCGCCATCTTGTCGCGCGTGGGCTCGCCGATCAACTCCCGTTCGAATTGCGCGAACGAAAGCAGGATGTTCAGCGTCAGTCGTCCGAGCGACGTGCTGGTGTTGAATTGCTGGGTCACCGCGACGAAACTCACCTTGTGCTTTTCGAATACGCTCAGCATGCGGGTGAAGTCCAGCAAGGATCGGCTCAGCCGGTCCACCTTATAGACGACCACGCAATCCAGGTCGCCCGCTTCCACCGCACGCAGCAGCCTGGTCAGCGCCGGCCGGTCCATGTTGGCGCCGGTGAAGCCGCCATCGTCATACGTCTCTGGCAACGCGATCCATCCCTCGCGTCGCTGACTCTGAATGAAAGCCTCCCCCGCCTCTCGCTGCGCATCCAGGGAGTTGAATTCCTGATCCAGGCCCTCTTCGGTCGATTTCCGCGTGTAAATCGCGCACCGCAGCTGCGATGGCGGTGTGGTCGGAACCCGGACGTCCGGATTACTGTTTCGCACCGTGCGCCTCCTTCCGTTCCCCGCCTGCGGGGCGCGTCAGCCCGAAGAATGCCGAGCCGTTCCAGCGAGTCCCGGTGACCGCGACCGCGATCGCACTCAGCGAGGAGTAAGCCTGGTTCTCAAACCGGAATCCCTTCGCCAGTACCTCCACCAAGATTGTGCGGCCTTTCCATTTCCGGCTGAGCAAGGCGCCCGGCAAGGGCAGGCGACTATCCTGCGGCCGGCGACTCCGCATTCCGGGCGTCGTCTGGATGCGCTCCCCCTCCACGGTAAAGAAGTCTCGCGGGGCAACCGTCCGTAAGTCGGCATCCCGCGCGATCTGCTGGGCCCGGTGGCGAGCCCGTTGGGAGAGATCGCCTTCGGCCAGGGCCTGCAACCGCCAGGCGATCCGCCGAAACAGATGTTCTCGATGCCGCGATCGCGTTTCTTCCTCGAATACCTCCCGATACTTCGCGCGCAAAGCGGTCAGGCTCGCTCGGCGCAGATTCTCAATTTCCATCAAAACCGCAGTGTTCAAGTTCTTTTCCTCTCCGTGGCGGTCAACCACAGTCACATGAACGCTCTTGGCCCGCCCAGAGGCAAGTGCGCCTGGAGAAAGGCAGCAAGAAGAGCGCAGAAGCGTCGAAATCCCAAGATTTGACTTGCTTGTGTTGCCGGCCGGAGTGATGAATGTGATCGCCGCGGTCACCACCGCGCCAGGAGATTACACCAAGATGAAATACTTTACGATTGACGCGGGAAACCGCATCGCGACGTACGCGTCCCGGAAAGCTGCGCGCGAAACCGGTGCGGATGTCTTTGCCACCGAAGGACAACTCGCCGACCTGATCGGCGCCGACACCAAGCGGCTGGTAAGAATCTGGAACGGCTTGCCTGGAGTCAAGCTCGTGACCAAGTTTGCGGCCCAAAAGGTCGCCACCCAGCGCATCTGGAAGACCATCCAGGGACTCGGAGAACTTGCGGGTGCGTCTGCCTTAGAGCCCCGAGTTATGTGCCGCAGCCGGTGAGGCGGGTGGAAATCCCCAAGCCGGACGAGTTCGACCGGGAGTTGGAGCGGAGAGGGCTCCGGTTCGCGCGGTACGCGGATGATAGCAATATCTAAATTGGCGGGACCACCGCGCATTCCTCGGATCACCCAGCTAATGGCCCTCGCCATCAAGTTCCAGGAGATGGTCGACCGTGGCGAGGTCCGCGACTACGCCGACCTTGCCCGCCTCGGCTACGTCACTATGCCGAGTTCCGGACTATGCCGAGTAGATTTGGACCCTTGCAGCAATCAACCTGGAATGACTGGGGTTGGCGGCGCGGAGTTCGTTGTCGGACTCGGCATAGTCTGGAGGACCGTTAGAGGTTTTTGAGGAAGGTCAGCAACTTGTCGCCAGGCCGATACCGACCAGGCTTCTTGCCCTTCGCCAATGGAGTCGTCTTGGCGAGGGCCTTTTCCTTGAGCGCGAGATCGGCATCCAGGTAAATCTGTGTCGTCTCGATGGATTCGTGTCCCAGCCAAAGCGCGATCACGGAGCGGTCGACGCCTGCTTGTAGAAGCTCCATCGCCGCCGAGTGGCGAAGCACATGCGGGGTCACCCGTTTGTTTTTGAGCGAAGGGCATTTCCGTCACGCCGCTGCAACATGCTTGGCTAACAGAAACTGCACTCCATCTGCGCTCAGCCGAGCTCCCCTCGCGCTCGGGAACAGGATGTCAACAGCGCCACGCCGTGGCTCCCGCAGCCACAGTTTGAGAGTGCTGACGGTCTGCTTGGTCAGTGGGGTGCATCTCTCTTTTCGCCCCTTCCCCATGCAGCGTACGTGCGCGCCGGTTCCCAACACGACATCCGGGGTGCGCAGGCTGGTCATCTCTGAAAGCCGTAGGCCCGTCTGGACGGCAGGCATCGCAACATCAGCGCGCCCTCTGTGGGCTCGATACCGATCCTATGTCCGCTGCTCGTTTACCGAGCGTAGCGCTATTTCGACTGCAATCTGATCTGCTGCGGATCGCTCACGATGATCTCGGGCTTACCACGGTAGTCCTGGATTTTGCCGGTGACGCACACGTCCTTATCCAGGTAGTCCTTCTCTGGCGTGCCCACCTTGGCCCGATTCTCTGCCGGGACAAAAGCCGTGAATGTGTGATTTGGATTTGCCTTGTCGAAGTTGAGGAAGGTCACGCGGCTGCTGTCCAGGTAGCGTGTGTCTGCGACATGCCCGCACACCGTGGCGGTCTCTCCCAGGTGATCCTTGGCCTGGGCCGATGGGATCGGATCGGCGGCGAACAGAAGAGGTGCCGCAACCAGAATCGCGGCGAGCAGAGACGTCTTCATGGGGGAATTATAGCTGTCAGCCCTTACATCTCCGTTACAGCCAACAGGAATCAATGTGATGAAACAACGGTACGTCTTCGACTTCGGCCTTGCCTGCCGCTGAACGTAGGGAGGACGAGGGAAGCGAGAACGAGTGTGTTGGACATGAATGATCGATTAGGGGTGCGAGTCCCCTACAGGGCCTGTTGGAGGCAACTGTGGGTCAAAGGCAACGGCGCGGCACCGCGAGGGCGCGTGGGGAAGAAGCCGCGTAGACGAACTGCAGCACCGAACGCAAGTGAAGCCCCGTGAGGCCGGCCTGGTGGAGGCAAGCGTGCCCGGAAACGCGACGCCCGCTGTTCCGGTAGCCTGCAATCCGCGGCCTATCCCAAACAGAACCGGGTAGACTAGATCGCCGGTCGCCCCCATACTGATCGGCTTGGCGGCCAACGACACTCCGTTCGTGGTCCGATAAACCGCCTGGTAGCTTACGACGCCCGCCGAAATACGGATCATCTCCGCGGCAGCCAGCCCCGATCCGTTTAGCACGAACAGCGACGGAGCCACCGCGGCCACCTGTACGTTGCTCGCCGTATGCGTTCCCGAACTGCTTCCGATATTCACTCTGGCGGCGTCAGTGGCCACTCCCGATGGCACTTGAAGAACCCGCTGGAAAAGTGCCATAGGAAGGCAGAGCGGTGATCCAGGGGAACCGCATCGACTCGGTCGTCACACGGTCAGCGTCTGCCCTTATCGCTAAAGAGGCTGCTGAACCTATCGCGAAAACCTGGAATGCTCGGACTGTAGGGGCAGGTTGATCCTGCCCCTTCAGAACCGGCGCGTGGGTCTTCTACTGAATCGCGATCTGCACTGTGTTCGCGGCGATGCCCGAGGCGGTGACCTGCAGCGCCACCGTTCCCGAACCCGCCAGCGACGCCGGCAACAGCACGTTAATCTGATCCACCCCGCTAAAGCCTGCGTTGCCGGCATACAGCACCTGCGTGCTGACTCCGTTTACGGTTACGGCAACGTTGGCCAGTCCGGCCGCCTGCAGGCCCGTGGCGTAAATCGCCAGGTAGACCTTATCCGTCGCCGTGCCCATGTTGATGGGCGCTGCTGAGAATGATCCTTGCGCGTTGACGGCGTACGCCGGCTGCACGGTTTGCGTCCCGCTCGACGAAACGCGGACGGCATAGGCCGCGGCCAGGCCGTTCCCGTTCACAGTGAACAGTGCGGGCGCGACGGGGGCGATCACAACATTGCTTACCATCTGGGTCGATCCGGGGGATGTGACCGTCACAGTTGCCATCCCGGCGGCGACGTTCGAGGGAACCTGAAACGTCACTTGGCCGGGCGAGACGAAGATCAGCGGAGCGCTGGTGATGATTCCCGCGGCGTCCTTGATGGAGACCGAGGCGCCATCGAAGGTAGTGGGCGAAGGCCCCAGGATTTCGGCGGCGCCCGGCGCGAGATTCTGACCCATGGCAAAGGCCAGTCCGCCTTGTGCAATGGCAGTCACGCTGGGACTTGCGGCCGAGAGGATCAAAGGAACATTTGGAATCGAGGAACTGGGGGCCAACGATACGCCGCGCAGTACTTCGCCTGCCACGGCGGTACGCAACGTGGTGAAGGTTTCCGACGCTGCGCTGGCAGCGGTGGCATTGGCCAACGTATCGGTAATGGACACCAGCTTATTGGGGTCGGCGCCCTGGTCGCCATTGGCGCTCACGGTGGAAGTGAGGGCATACAGGGTCACGGTGCCGTCGCCATTCACTTTGCCCGTGAGATTGCGGAGGCCGGCAGTCGCGGGATTGAGCGCGGTTGGGTAATTCGCAATCGCGTAAGACTGACCCAAGCTCAGGCCGTTTTGAAGTACGTAAGCCATCTTCCAAGTGCCGCCCGACAGGATCCATTTCTGCAATCCGGCGGTCGTGCTGCCGGCAGCGTCGGCCAGTACACCGTCGCCCTCATCAGCCACATACAACGTGGTGGCGTTGGCGAACCAGATCCCGAACGGATAGTCGCTGGTGGCGCCCGCAGTCTTGGCGAGGGCGGTAGGAAATCCAGGCAGGACAGTGATCGGCGCCGCAGCCGCGGTGGCGAGCGTAGGCAGGCTGCCGGCGTTGCCCACCTGATACACCGTATCGATGCCGTTGCCGCCGCTGCCCTTGGTAACGTACAGCGTGTTGTTGAAGATGGTGAGTCCGCGGAAATTATTGTCCTTGCCCAGCTTGTCCGCGGCGTACGCAGTACCCGTGGCGGGATTGGTTATCTGAGCGATGCTAAAGTTCCCGATCTCCTGCGGCACCGTGGTTGCCGCCTGCCCAGGCGTTGCGATTTCGACGCCAGTCGCGTTCACGACGTTGGTCGGCGTCCCGGCTCCGTTGTTGGCGTTGCCGACCATGTAGTATTGCCCGTTGGCCAGAATCGCCGCCCGGCCGTTATTTCCGCTGTAGGCGTTCGTCGGCGTGACTTGGATTGCGCCATTGGCGCCCACCTGCGCCACAGCGCGGAAATAGCTGCCTCCGGCCGGATTGGTTGGATCGTAGATTCCGGGTGTGTTGGAGTTCGAAACGTCCACAGTGTTAGGCGTCGTCACGTAACCCATGAAGGTCATCACGCTTCCGTCCGTCGACAGATTCAGTCCCAGCTCGGATTTGGAGCTAAAGCTGGTGACGATCATGTTGCTGGGGACCGCGAAGCTGTTGAGTGTGGTCCCGGACGGAGTGAGCTGGTCCAAAAAGATGGGCGAGGTGACTCCGAAGCTTCCGTCGATTTTATTGTTATTAAAAACGGCTCTGCGCAGGAATCCGACAACCTACCCGAAAGGCTAGCTTTCTCAGCGAGGTGGCGTTCAGGTAGCCTGAGAGGGTGAAGGAATACGACTGGACAAGGGTTCTAGGATGGCCGGGATACCGGGTTTATCGGATGGAGATTGACGAGCATGGCCAGAGACTGAAGCTCTGGGTGAGACGGAAGAAGACCGGATTGAAGCTGATTTGTTCGCATTGCGGGCAACACGTTTCGGCGGCTAGGATTCACGAAGTCTGCGAGCGGGAAGTGCGCGACCTGCCTTGCTTTGAGTACACGACGACGGTGGCGGTTGAAACCTACCGGGTGAAGTGCCCACGGTGCGGGATAAGGGCCGAGAGGGTGGCGCAGTTGCCGAGCAAGGCGCCCTACAGCAAGCGCTTCGAGGAGGCAGTGGGGCAGGCGTGCGAGAGTGCGGCGGCGCGCCAAGTGGCGCGGCACATGAGGCTGGCCGCGAGCACGGTGCGAGCGATCGATCTGCGCTATTTGGAGCGATGGGACGCGAAGCGGCGCCAGCCACCGCTACGACAGATGGGGGTAGACGAAATCTACCGGGGCAAGAAGGGCAAGTTTCTGACGGTGGTGTGCAATCTGGAGACGGCGGAACCGCTGTGGTTTGGCAGGGAGCGGAAGAAGGAGACGCTGGATGATTTCTTTCGTAGCCAGTTGGTCAGTCGGCAGCGGAAACGGATCGAGGCGGCGTGCGTCGATATGTGGGAGCCGTTCCGACTCAGCCTGGAGGAGTGGGTTCCAGGGTGCCGCATCATCTATGACAGGTTCCACATCATGCAGCACGCCAACGATGCGGTGGACGAGGTGCGGCGGGCAGAGTTCTTCCGTAAAGGGCGAAGCATGCGCGAGGTGATCAAAGGGAAGAAATGGCTGCTGCTGAGCCGCTGGAAGAACCTGGTGCCGAGACAGCGCGGCGTGCTGAACCGGCTGTTCCAGTTGAACCGGCGGGTGTTCAAGGCGTACATGCTCAAGGAGAGCCTGGAAAGACTTTGGGACTACCGCTACGAAGGAGCCATGGTCAAATATCTGGGCAGGTGGGTGGACCAACTGCGGTGGCAGCGATTGCCCTCGTTTCAGAAACTCGCCGCGATGTTGATCAAGCACCTGGACGGCATTCTCAACTACTGTCGAACCAAGGTGCGCTTTGGTGTGGTCGAGGCGGTCAACGGGAACATTCGCATGTTAATCAACCGCGGGCGCGGTTATCAGAATCTCCGCTACCTGCTATTGAAGGCCAAGCGGATGGCCGTGACCAACGTCGAATTCATCGCTGTGCACACCGTCAAGAAAGCAGCCTAAAATGGCCCATCCGTCGGATTCTCGCTCAGAGCCTTAAAAACATTGTTGGCGCTGCCGGTGGACGCATACGATCCGGTGTCCGTGGCCTTTGTGGCGCAGGCGCCAGCCGATGCGGCGTTGGCGCTTGCCGGACACACCGGGGGCAATGCCTGTCCCACGGCCACGGTGCTCGGATCGCCCATATAGACGGTACGCGAGAGGACCAGATTCCCCGGAGCGAAGCCGGCGAAAGTACTCTGACCGGAAATCGTGACGTTGTCAAACCGCCAGTTGCCCGAGGTGTTATTCAAGGCAGTTCCCGAAGCGCTGGTACAGTCGGCGCCGGTCGCGGCGTTTACTATTTCCACGGCGAACTTGGGATTGTTGGCCGCATTCGGATCGCTAATGGTTGCGGTCAGTCCGGGGAACCAAGCCTGCCCGGCGCCCCCGGTGATACTGACATACCACCCGTTCACCGTATTGGAGGAGGTGCTGTTATTCATGAGCGCCAATCCGGAGGCAGATCCGAGGCGCAGCGGCACATTTTTCCAAGTGATGCCATCCGTGGTATATACAAGTTGCAGCTTTCCCTCACCCTGATTCGTCGCATACCAGTCGAAGCTGACAGTGATGTTGGAGTAGCCCACAGTGCTTGCGGCGAACATTACGCCCTGACTCCCGATAGGCGCAAGGCTCGACCAGCCATTGGCTGCCCCGTTACTTCCGGCCTGCGCACGGACACGCCAGATTTGGCTGGTATTGGCAACACCGTTCACGCCCGTGTCTGCCGCGGCTCCCGCAACGACGTCATCCGCGGTTACTCCGATATTAGGGGTCGGGTAGGTGGCCATGCCAATCGAGCTGGCGATACCCGCACCGGTCGAAGGAGCTGGGCTGTTGTTAACCGCGAGTGAGTCGTTCTCGAACGTCCAGGCGGTGATGACTTGGGGTTGAGCAAAGGCAACAGGCAGAAAGGCAGCAATCAAGGCCGCGATGGATACCGTAGAGTAATTCATTTCAGTGGGTCCCCTCCAGGACAAATTGCGATAGGAAGTTGGTGAGTATATCAACCGCCCTGTCAATACATGACTAATGTTCGGTTACAACGGTGTGACGACCTCAGTGCATAGGGGTAACCCGCACCGACCTCCCGCCAGTTCAACGAAGTTAGCAGGCGAAGATTTCAGTGCATTTACAAATGCATTTGAGTTTGAACAATCTGGGCTGGGCGGGCGTTGCCGCGTAGGGATCACTCTCATTCACGGTCCTAGCCAATAATTCACTTGTCTGTTATGCGTCTGAAACGGGGCGAAGGCGAAGCTCAAGAGTGCGCTTGTTTCTCTTTCTTGTCACTGTGTCGGCTTGTACCGCGCAGGATTCCACCGCTGCCAAGCTGATCGCTGCCGGCCATTGGAAGCAAGCCCGGCTGTTGGTGGAGCAGCGGCTGCGTGAGGCGCCGGACGACCCGGACGCGAACTTCCTCGCGTCGCAAATCCGCAACGCCTTCGGCGATCGATCGTCGCCTCCCGTTCTCGCCGAGAAAGCAGTCCGCCTGGATGGCGGTGTAGCTCGCTACCATCGTCAACTGGCCGAGGTGCAGGGCGTGATGGCACAGCGCGCGGGAATTCTGCAGCAGGTTGTGCTGGGCCATCGCTTTCGCAAGGAAATCGACACGGCGTTGGAGTTGGACCCCAGGGACGTGCAGGCGCTGCGCGACCTGCTGGAGTTCTACCTGCTCGCACCGGGCCTGCTCGGTGGAGACGTGAAGAAGGCGGATGCGGTGGCCCGGCAGATGGCTGCGCTCAATCCGGCCCAGGGCTTCCTCGCGCAGGCACGGATCGCCGAATTTCGCAAGGACTGGGCACAGACGGAAGCCTCCCTGCGGCGCGCGGCTGACGTCACTCCTGCTTCGTACAACTCACAGATCGCCTCGGCGCGGTTCTACCTGGCGCCCGAGCATCACGATGACCGGGCCGCGGAGGTACTGGGTCGCACCGCCCTGGCCCTGGATGCCGGGCGGGTGGAAGCATACTGCGTCCTCGCGGTGGCATATGCAGAGCGACCCGACTGGAATGGATTGGAAAGCGTTCTGAGCTCCGCGGCGCACGAGGTCCCAGACGATCTTGCCCCCTACTATCGCGCGGCCGAGCGGTTACTCGAGGATGGCCGCGACCCGTTTCGCGCGGAGGGTTATCTGCGGCGGTATCTCACGCAGGAACCGGAAGGCAATCAACCCACGACGGAAGAAGCGCAACAGAAACTCGGCTTCGCGCTAAAGGCCACAAGAAAGGGAGGAGCAAATTGAACAGGCCCAGGATCACGCTGGTTTACGTAGATGCGGGTGGCGGACATCGAGCCGCAGCGACCGCTCTCATCGAAGTCATCCGGCAGCAGCATCGCCCGTGGGACGTGCAGATGGTCTCCATCCAGGACCTGCTCGATTCGATCGATTTCGTCCGTAAATCGACGGGCATCCGGTTTCAGGATGTGTACAACATCATGCTGCGGCGCGGATGGACTATGGGGACGGCCCGCCTCATCCCGATGATGCACGGGCTCATCCGGGCCTCCCACGATTCGCAGGTGAGAGTACTAAACGAATATTGGAGCGACCACCGCCCGAATTTGGTGGTGTCGCTGATTCCGCATTACAACCGGGCGCTGAAACAGGCGCTCGAACAGGCGTGGCCCGGCACACCGTATGTAACGGTGCTCACGGATATCGCAGACTATCCTCCGCACTTCTGGATCGAGCGAATGGACCAGTGGGTCATCTGTGGATCGCGCCGGGCGGTGGTGCAAGCACGCGAACTCGGCCTGCGCGAGAGCCGCATCCTGCAGGCCTCTGGGATGATTCTGCATCCCCGGTTCCACGCGCCTCTCGAAATCGACCGCGCGGCCGAGCGTATACGCCACGGCCTCAAGCCGGAAGTGCCAGTGGGGTTAGTGATGTTCGGCGGCGAAGGCTCCACCGAGATGGTGCGCATCGCGCGCGCGCTCAATCGTGAGGATTGCGGAGTGCAGTTGATCCTGGTGTGTGGGAAGAACGAGGCCGTGGCGGCGGAACTGCGGGCCATCCGGCCGCGCATTCCGATGCTGGTGGAAGGTTTCACGCGTGAGATCCCGCTCTACATGGAGCTGTCCGATTTCTTCATTGGAAAGCCGGGCCCGGGGAGTCTCAGTGAGGCGCTGGCCAAGAAGCTGCCGGTCATCGTGCAGTGCAATTCGTCCACTATGGTGCATGAGTTGTATAACATCGAGTGGGTCGAGCAACTGGGCGCCGGAATCGTGATCGATAATTTTTCGCGAGACCTTGCGGCGGCGGTTCGCAAGATGCTGGCGCCGGATGCTTACGCCCGATATCGCGGGCGCGTGGCGGAAACGCGTAACAGCGCTGTGTTCGAGGTGACGGAGATGCTGAGCCAGATTCTCAGTGGGGCTGGCCGGTGGATGCCGGAGATGTACGGTCGGGTGTTGCCCTCGTCCATCGGCAACGCATCGCCGGCTTAACCCGTTCCCGCCTGGAGGCCTTACTGGAAGATGGCGTAGCCTTCCGAGTTGCAGACATACACCGTTTGAAACAAGCCGAGGGGCAGCAGGCCGCCGACTCCGGGTTCGGTGTGGTCGGGCATGGCGACGGTGTCAACCTGCCAGAGGGCACGGCCGTCAATCCCGTCCGCAGGTAGGCGTCGTCGTTTTTGTTGGCGTCCACGCCGAAACGGATCGGGCGGGCGGCTCCCAAGTCCAGCACCAACTCGCCCAGGTTGGTGGCAAGTACCATCCGGCCATCGCGGAAGGCGCTGCCGATCTCTTCGCGCCCGATCGATTTACGCACGTGATGCACGACTATGAGAGCCGCTTTGGAAGCATCGCGCAGCCGCAGCAGGCTCTGGCACAGGGCCGCCATCGAACGCGTATCGTTTTCGTCCTGGTCGTGGGTCGAGTACAAAGGGTCGAGCACGATCACCTCGGCGGCAGCCTCACGGGCGGCGAGGAGAAAGTGATTGAGTCCCTGCGGTGCGCTCAGCAGATTGCCGCCGGCGCGCGTATCCACCAGTAGATTCTGATCGGCAGCCGATCCCAGGGACCGGCGCATCATCGCCAATCGCCCCACAAACTGCGGTGTGGGCAGTTCGAACTGGCAGACCAGCACACGGCGCGCAGCGGGGATGGTGAAGCCGGCGCGGTCCTTGCCCGCGGCCAGGGCCAGCGCGAGGTTGGCCACCAGCAGACTCTTGCCTACCTTGGGCTCGCCGCCCACGAACAGAATGCCCGAGGGCGGCAACAGTCCCGGTTCGATCCATCCCGGCGGCGGCGCAGCCGGTTGCTCGGCGAGTAACTGCTCGAGCGATAAGACGACGGATTTCGGAGCAGCTTTGGCACTCTCTTTCACAGCATCGCCTCCGTCGCGGCATCGAGTAAGATGGCTTCACTGACGGTTTGCGACTTACTCGCCGCCGCCAACCGCAACGCCGTCATGGCCAGCTTGTTGACTTTGCGCGGAATGCCCTTGGTGGCCTGATACATCCCTTCGCGCGCGGTATCGTCGAACAGCGGCTGCGACACGCCGGCGGCTTTGAGTTGCTGAGCCAGGTAGGCGTCGAGTTCCTCGCGCGTGAGTCCTTCCAGGTGATACTGCGTGCTGACTCTCTGCCGGAGCGCTTCGTGCATCTGCAGCGAAAGCGTTCGCCGGAGCAGCGGCTGGCCCACCAGCAACAGAGTGAGGTAGCGCGCCGAATCCATGTCGAAGTTCAAAAGCAGCGGCAGTTGCTCCAACGCGGGATGCGGCAGCAGATGGGCTTCATCGCAGATCAGAATGGGGTGCTGCTTTTTGCCCTGGTTCAGGCGCACGATGGCGCCTGAGATCTGGCGCACCAGGTCGCCGCGGAAGTGCGCCGGCTCCAGGTCCAGTTCGAGCGCGATCTGGCGCAGCAGATCGAGTGCGGAGCCGGAGGAGAAGTGCACGTAGAGAATCTTGTACAAATTGGTGTTGAGCGTGGCGGTGAACACACGCGCGGCGGTGGACTTGCCGGCGCCCACTTCGCCAGTGATCAGGCCCACGCCGTGATGCTGAGCCAGAAACTCCAGCCGCGTCCTGACCTGATTCCACGCTTGGGAGGCAAAGAGTTGTTTGGCGTCGGGGCTGTCGGAGAACGGCGTTTTCTTGAAGCCGAAAAAGGATTCCCACATGGTTACTGCTTCTCCGTTTCCCAGGGCGGCAACAGCCCATTGAGGACCGGGTCCACCAGGCGCGCCCGGCCCTCCGGCTTGCCTTCGGAGTAGATTTCCAGTTGGGTGAGATCGAGCGGATCGAAGCGCACTTCGATGCGCTTGCCGGCCAGATGCGAAGGCGCTTCGAAGAAACGATTCTTCAACAGGAAGGTGGAATCGCGGCGCACCAGGCGGTCCACGCGATGAAAGAACAGACGCCGCATGTCGGTAGCCGGTGGAAGCTGGCGGACCTGTTCGATATCGCGCTGACAGCGCAGCAGAGGTGTGGTCTGGAGCGAACTATGTTCGCGCGGCACTGGCGGTGCGTAGCCGATTCCGTGCCGCCGGCAGAACGCCGTCAGTGCTGGATACGACATCTCCGCGCCCGCGGCCACCAGATCCTCATGGACTCGCACGAGATTCCCCTTGCACTGGTCGAAAAGCTCCAGGATCTGTTGCCGGTGGGGTTCGGCCTTCTCGGCCCGATGCAGTTCCGGCAGCGCGGTCGAGTTGGAGCGCAGGACTTTGCGCACGGCCACGCGGGAGATCCCCAGCACCCGCGCGATCTCGCGCTTGCTCACCTGCTGCGCATTCAGTTCCAGAATCGTGGTGCGTTGCGCTTGGCTCAACATGCGGTTTCTTCTCCGGTTGGATTTCTTCGTCGAGGCGATGGAGTTGCTTCTGAATGCGATCGATCTGCTGCCGCGCGGCTTTCGATTGCTGCTCATCCAACTCCGTGGCAGCGGCGCCGGCCAACCGCCGTTGCGCGCGGCTCACGATCGCCATTACCATTCCCAGATCGCGCAACAGTTCGGCGCCCGGCCCAGAGGGCACCCCGGCTGGAGCTTTCTCCTGCGCCTGCCGCTGCGTTTTGAAAAACAGCTCGGGATCGTCCAGAATCCGCTTGCGGATCGCGGGCGAGCCCTTGCGCCACGCGCCATACAGTTGCCCGGCCTCGCGCGTATCGCAGTGATGCTGCGCGAAGATCGCCGCCATCCGCTGGCAATCCTCCAGGCTTTGGCGCGCCACCGGTACCAGAAACTTCAACGCCACCTGTGCCTGGATCCTGCCCTCGCGCACCTGCTGTTGGATCGCTTCCGGCAGGACTTCCACCAGCGCCAGCCGCCGCGATACCCAGCTCACGCTGCGATCGAACCGGCGCGCCAACTCATCCAGACCGTAGCCGAAGCGCTGTTCCAACTCGGCCAACAGTCAGCCCACCTCCAGCGCGGTTTCGTGTTCGGATAATCGCAGCGAGCGGTCCAGCAGCACTGCCGCGGCCTCACCCATCGGCCACACCACCGCATCCACGGTGTCCCGGCCCAGTTGCTCCAAAGCCGCGATCCGCTTATAGCCGTCGATCACCACGTACCGGTCCGCCTGGCCTTCGGCGGCCACCACCACGATGGGCGTTTGCTGCCCCGCTTCGGCCAGCGACGTCAACAGCCGCCGCTGCCGCGCCGGATGCCGCACTCGCAGGTGCTCCCAGCGCCGGTCGAGTTGGTGAAACTCCAGTTGCATCAGACAGGCTGAATGTAAGGCACCTGTCCCGGCGGATCAATATCTCCGGATTAAATCGCGCGCCTGTTTCCACCTCCGCTCCCGCTCCCGGACGCGCTCCAGCGCGCGCCGGCAGTCCTGCGAGCAGAAGTGCTGTAAGGGACTTCGCGGCGTACCCACAAATCCCTCGTAGCAGCCAGGTCGGTCACACGAATGGTCGAAAAAAATGTTCCGTAGTGATTACCCTCGCGGCGTCGTCAACTGCCTTTGGCTCTGGTGGTTTCCGGCTTTTGACGCGCTCCCGGTAGCGCCGGCTTTGGCCGTTCCGCTTCTGTTGGCCCGCCGCGGTTTCTCGATATCGTTGCTGCGCCTTCCATCGGTCCCACTTCCGCGCCGCATCCCGGCACTCTTCGCTGCAATAACGCTGGCACGCCTGCCGCGGATGAAAGCGCTTCTCGCATCCTTTCAGCAGACAGAGCCGGGCCCTGGGGGCACCCCGCGGCCGGCGCGGTACTCGCCGCCGCCGTCCCTCTTGATTTTCGGGATGGGCTGTAGGATTCTCGGAAGGGCCCATGGGAGGTGATGACTCCCAGAAGCTCCTGCCCTGGAGGGGAAGCTACTCCTCTCCAGGGCGCAAACCTCCGGCTCAATTACGAAATCAACAATGTAACTGAAACTGCGGCTGGAATCTCGCGCCGTGCCTCCATCCCTGGCCAGTCTGGCCATGGCCTCCGCTACCGACTGCCTGGGTCATTTTTGGAAAGCACAGGTGGGTCAGTTCTGTCGCGCGCCGAAGCTCCGCCACAATGCCCTTGAGAAGGGTGATATTCGTCCCCATCGATTCGATGTTCTTCGACCGGAACTCGTCCATCTTGTCGAGGGCCTTGAACACAGTATCGAAGGAAGCCTTAAGGGTCTGCACGCCAATCAGCGGGTTGGTTTCAAACTCTACTACGCGGTCCACATGGTCGCCGAACATCTTCGCAGTGGACGCCATCAGCCCTTCGATCGCCGCGGAGCCTTGTTTCAGCGCGTCCATTACCTTCATCTGGTAGCCCTGGGCGCGCGCTAGCGTCACCGCGATCGACAGGCTCGACATGCCGATGGTGGCCATGCGGTCGCAGCCGTTTTGCAGTTCGCGGCCGGTCTTTCGCAGACCCTCCAGCATCTTGTAGCCGTTGATGCAGACCAGCATTTGCGTCTTCACATCCATGCTGGCCTGGCGGGCGTAAAACAGAACCTCCTGTTCGATGGCCTTGGCGCGCGGCGGATCGGTCGCGCGCAGTTTGGCCACACTGTCAGTAAGCGTCTGGTCCAGATGTTCTACGAACACATCCACCGTCCGCAGCTTGGTCATGGCCTCCAGCAGCTTGTTCATGGTGGCGAACAGCTCCTGATCGTCGCGGGCCAGTTGGTCTTCCACCCCGTAAATGTTGTCGATTAGTTTGCGCAGCGATCCGCTGGCGCTATCGAAGCGGCGCAAATAGGCCTCCAGCCGCCTGCCAAAGGGAATCATGCCCAGAATCTTGTGAGGAGAGAGCAGGTCCCCTTCCTTGCCTGGATCGAGATCCTCGAACAGTTCCCGCATCTCGTTCATCACTTTGAAGGCGGGGTTATTGACCTCGCCTACAAAGCTCTTCTCCATGAACCTTCCGGTCAGCAACGCACTGTCGCCGATCTCTTTCCGTCCCAGCCGGAACGCGCTGTCCACGCGAGATCGGAAATCTCCGGACGTCACATCCATCTTCAGCAGGTCGGCGATGAACTGGTCGGCCTGCGCTACTGCGGCGGCTTTGGTCTCGTCCTTCATGGGGACCATTGCCATCGCGGCGTCCGGTTGCTTCACGGGCGTCATCGGCTCCGGCATCTTGAGCGCAAGCGGAGCGTCCGGTGCAGCGAGTGCCGGGGGCTGTTGGGGATCTGGGGTCACGTTCAGAACTCCTTAATGGGAAAGCGCTGAGTCTATGCGGTTGATTAGCTTTTCGAGGATGTCGTAGCTGGGCGGATCGATGACATCCACGATGGTTTGCGGGATGACCATCTTCCTGGCCTTCACCGCTTCGAAAAGTTCCGTATTGACCTGCGTGCGAAATCCGAAGCGCTGCGCGATGGAAGCGATCTTCGGATTGCCAGTCATCTGTTGGGCGAATCGCGCGCCGTTGTCCGAAAGCGCCACAATCGTGTGTTTGGTCAGGATGGTGGGCATGGGGTACAGCAATACCATGTCGGGATTCGGATTGGGATGTGACAGGATGTACTCCAGAAACTGCTGTTCGTAGATCATCACCAGCGGCGCTTTGCCGATCCCCATCGAGGTATAGTCCTCGAACGGTCCCGCCGAGCTGGACTCCTGAAACCCCTGTTTGGCGAACAGCTTTACCATGCTGGCAGCCACTTTATCGGCATCCGCTTCGTTATCCACGACGTTATTGCCATTGGCAAGATAAGCGGCCAGCGCAAGGTACATGGCTCCCGAATTCGACTTACGCACGTCCGTAGAAGTTACTAAGACCGACTTGCCAACAGCATAGACGGTATTGCCCGGCAGGTCCTTCCACCGCGTGCCCTTTTGCATCATGTCGACAAGCTTGGCCATGTCGACGATGAAGTAAGAGCCGTCCTTATGGGTCACCAGGCCCGCGCTCTCAAGCACTGGGACCAGCGTCTTCCAACTGGCCACCGCCATCGGCGTGTAGAAGGTTGCGAAGACCCTCTTCGACCCGGTGTTCTGAGAAATCTTGACGGCGGCGGCGGCCCCGGCTGGGTAGGCCACGTCGAAGGTCTTCAGGTCAGGCCTGGTTGCGATTTCCCGCGACCCGGCTTTCTGCACCGTGAGGGCAATTCCCTCAGCCGCCAATACCTTCGCCAGTTCAGGATCGTTAAGGAAGTGTTCCTTTTCGGAGCCGGTCAGGATCTTGACCGTGATGCGGTTTGCGGCGCTGTCGGAGGCCTTTTTTTCGCTCATCGAAAAACGGATGGCGATGGCAACACCGGCCAGCAACAGGAGCGCCAGCGAGGGCCCGAGCGCTTTGCGGAAATTCATTCGTCTGCGGCTCCCTGGCGCAAAAACGGCGCTTGCGCCCTAGTTTGAACCAACAAGCACGGCGGTCAATTTAGGATGACTTCGCCTTAATCATACCCTCTTCGTGTTTACATTGTGTTACAACCGCGTGAGGTTGCACGAGTGCACAGAAGACTGAAATGGTCCAGTAAGCAAATTATAATTAGGGAAATTAGGGATGAACATTGCGTGCACTATTCTTGTTTCTTATCCAAATATGCGCCGCACATTCCTGCACGCGATCGTACTGACCTCTCTGGTGGCTGTCCTGTACGGCCAAAACGAGACATCCATTCTCTGGGGGCGCATCACCGATCCCTCCGGGCTGGGTGTATCTCACGCCAGCGTCCACATCACCGGCCAGGCCACAGGCGCCGTTCGCGACATCTTTTCGACGGCCGACGGATTCTACCGCTTTGATCTTCTTCCGCCGGGTGACTACTCAATCCAGGTGGCGGCGCCCGGCTTCAAGACGTTTGACGACGATCATATCCACCTTCAGGTGGCCCAGTCTTCGCTGCTCAACGCTGCCCTCACGGTAGGTGCTACCACCGAGTCAGTCCAGGTGAATGCCGAGGTCTCCCCATTGGTGACGGCCTCCATCGCCCAGGGGACGGTGATTTCTCAGCAGGAGATTCGGGCGCTGCCGCTCAATGGCCGCCAGTTTCTGCAACTCGCGCTGCTCTCACCCGGGACTAATTCCGGCGGGTTGGCGGTGCAGCAAAACTCGCTTCGCCAGGGCGAAGTGGGGGGACTGTCGGTTGCCGGTCAGCGCACCAACGACTCGGCCTACCTGCTGGACGGCGTCATCAACACCGACCCCGATTACAACGCACTCTCCTATGTCCCGGTGGTCGACGGCATTGCGGAGTTTCAAGTCCAGGTGGCGCAGTATAGCGCTGAGTATGGCCGCGCTTCCGGAGGCCAGATTAACGTCGTCACGCATTCCGGCTCGAACCTCTGGCACGCCTCCGCCTGGGAGTTTCTGCGTAACAACGTACTGGATTCGCGACCCTTCAATCTGACGACATCGCCCGACGTCCCCAAGTTCCAGCGTAACCAGTTCGGAGCTTTGATCGGCGGCCCCATTGTGAAGAACAAACTCTTTGCCTTTTTCAACTATGAGGGGCTTCGCAACCGGCAAGCCGGGGCAAACCTGACCACCGTTTCCGTACCCTCGCAACTCCAGCGGGCAGGCAACTTCTCTGAAGAACTACCGGCGACGGTGATCTACGATCCGTCTAGTCCTTTGGCCGGCGGCCTTCGCGCTCCATTCACCGCTAATATCATCCCCAGCCAGCGAATCAACCCACTGGTGCAAGCTGCCATGCAGGCCCTGCCTGCCGCCAACCTGCCCGCCAACCTGTTCATTAATACCGGAGAGGTGCTACGGCAGAACAACGATAATTACTCGGGACGGGTAGACTACACAATCAGCGACAGTCTGCGGATGTTCGGCCGCTACTCGGGAGCCGAAGAAGATGCCTCGAATCCGGCCACAATCACGAATCGGGCCAGCCTCAACGACGCCATACCGCGGAACGCCGCCTTCGGTTTCTCCCAAGTTCTGGCGCCCAACAAGGTCAACGACCTTCGCCTCGGCTTCAACCGCCTCAACTTTCTCTACGGTCTCCCGGAACCGGGCTTTTCTGTCAACGGAGCGAGCATGGCGCTGCCGAATTTCATCGTCGGCCAACTCAACTTCGGCGGTGCCGGACCCTATAACGCCACCGGACCCGGCGGCATCGCGCAGTCTCGCGATAACACCTACCAGCTCTGGGATACCCTAGCCTGGCAGCGCGGGCGCCACGCACTGAAATTCGGTGTGGAGTTCGACGCCTTCCAGTTCGTCCGCTTCGAGTATGCCGACCCTCTCGGCTCCCTCACGTTCGCCGCCGGGTATACAAATGCTACCGCCGCCGCCCCCAAAGCCGGCGACAAGTCCGGCGACGGTCTGGCAACCGCGCTGCTCGGCTTGCCCCAAGCCGCCGTCCGCACCCTCGGGCCCAATCGAATCGATGGCCGCCAGCAAAACTACGCGGCATTCGTGCAGGACGATATCCGCATCACCTCCACACTCACGATGAATGCCGGCCTTCGCTACGAGTTTTCGCCTCCCATGCACGACATCCGCAACCAGATGTCCTCCATTGATTTCTCTACCGTGCCCTCGACGCAGGCCATCTTCGCCTCCGGACAGACGGGAACTTTCAGCCCTACTCTGTTCGTATGTGGCAAAGACGGCTATCCCGATGGTTGTGCGTATGCCCAAAAAAGGAACCTCAGCCCACGGGTTGGATTCGCCTGGGCCGCCGCGCCCAAGACCGTTGTCCGGGTTGGCGGTGGCATCTACTATGGCACTCAGGATGGCGACCCGCTTCTCAAGCTGGCTCAGTCCCTGCCCACCACCTACAACCAGACCTTGACCTTTAACGCCTATGTTCCCTCGACTACGCTGGCGACAGTCTTTGCACCGGCCGTGGTCGGCTCAGCCTCCATCCAAGCGGCGGCTCTCGCCCTTCATCAGGGCACTCCGTACTCGCCCCAGTGGAGTTTCAACATCCAGCGCACCATTGCCCGCGACACCGTACTCGAAGTGGGCTACCTGGGCGCCGCGGGAATCCACCTGGAACAGAACGTTCAGGTCAACAACTCCCTGCCGGGCGCCGCGGTGAAGCGTCCGTACTTTGGCTTGACCCTGGCCCCCTCTGTGCGGTCAGCTCTCTTGTTTCCCTCCACCACCAACGTGGTCCCCGTTACCACTATCAATTTCTTCCCGCATTCCGCCCAAAGCAACTATCATGCGCTGATGGCGCGTCTGGAACACAGGTTCTCGGACATTCAGCTTCTTAGACCGACATACGTTTTTGCGGTGGAAGTGGCGAAGCCGGAATGACGGGTAAGACCTGTCTCAGCTCTTCTTGAGCAGCCCGTGATACGCGGCCGACCAGAACGGATACGAGCCGCCAATCGCACAGGCAAGCGCGGCAATGCCTATCGAAGCCGCTCCAGAGTGCAGGAAGTAGCTGTACCCGAAAACAGCCAGGGGCACGTAGACGCCTACTCCGGTGACAACGCCGGGAGAATAAGTGCGTGACTTGTAGCTGGCCCAGACATGCCAGATTCCGTTCGAGCATAACAATGCGGATATCGTGAGCCAGTAGGCAATCCCTATAGGCGTACGTCCGAGCAGCGCAATGTTGCAGCATACTAACAGCAAGGCGGCATTGACGATCGCAAGGAAGCGGCGCGTGATCCTGGAGGGATCGGTCCTGTATCCCCGGTACCATGCGAGAAAGCCTCCGGGAATCAGGAACTCCTCGGACATGTGGAAGCTTGCCGCTACCAGCGGCGCCCACGGTAGCCAGTCCATTATCGTCATTATAGCTTAGTTCGTTTACCTGGTCGAAGGCCATCACCAATGCGCCGCAATATCGCAACGCCGGTGGCGCTACCGGCGACGAGAACTCTCCCCCGCAGCATTCCTTCAACCTCGCCGCCGACAGGAGCCTGGCCTACTTCAACACCAAGTTCCGCTCCGTAACGTCGGCCGTCTACGACTTGCCCTTTGGCGCCGGCAGGAAAGTGTTCAGCGCGGGTATCCCTGCGGCGATTTTAGGCGGCTGGCAGGTTTCTGGTGAATTCCAATTGCAGTCCGGCTTCCCCTACACCATCAACTACAAGGGCGACCTGATCAACATCGGGGGAGGGAGCGGCGGCATTCTGGTCCGCCCCAACTATGTGCTGGACGCTAGTGGCGCCAACGTAGATCCCAACCTTCCCGGCGATCGCCGGTCCACCGGCCGCTGGTTCAACACAGCGGCTTTCGTTCAGCCCATCAATTCCTTCGGTAACGTCGGGCGCAACACTATGGCTGGAGCCGGCCTGGTGAACCTGGATGCCACCATCGTCCGCGGTTTCCACTTGGCGGAGAACGTCCGCCTTCAACTCCGCTGCGAGTTTTTCAACATGGCCAACCACCCCAACTTTGCGCTCATCGGCCGCATTGTGAACGACCCGACGTTTGGAATCGTGCAGAACCAGCTCTCGCCCCGTCAAATTCAGTTCGCAGCGAAGCTGGGTTTTTAGCGCGTATCCCGGCCCAAATAGCCAGGTCCTACGCCGGGGTCGAAAATGCCAGGACCGAGCCGTCCGAGAACACGATGCCGGTCTCATCTCCAAGCTGCAGGATCTTGATCGCGACCGCCTTCGGAAAATCAGTCACCCTGAGGGGCATGGATCCGGCGATCGCGAACTTCGAATCGCACCAGGCGTAGGTCGCTGCGCCATTTGCGGACGGCGACACCAGCACATGCAGCGAATTGCGCACGATTCCGCTCGCCCAGATCACTAACACATCCGAATTCGGATATGCCAACGTGCTGATGCGTGCTGCAACCCTGACTTGGCCGCCGCAATGGCCGCACCCGAGATCGCCGCCTGTGAGTACACGGCCGTGGCTGCATTGCACACCCCGATCTCCGCCGTCGCGCGATTCACCACCAGCACCGAGTTCTGGTTGTACTCCAGCACGTCGTACACCAGGAGCGGCGGGCCCGGCACGACCAGTATCGACGGTGCGCGGCTCTGCGAGGCGTCTTGCGCGGTGGTGATAGAGAACGACGCGCCGTTGGCCATCGATCCGAAATGCGCCCCAGTCAGGAATCCGATTTTGCCTACTTCATCCGCCGCGGTCGACGGCACAGGCGCCAGCAGCGTGAGTTGCGGCGGGTTGCCATCACCCGGCGCCACGGTATACACGCTGTTCGCAGGGGCTGTGCGGAACGGACTCAGCCGCAGCAACAGTAGATTTCCGTTCTCCGCAACCCCTATATTGCGGTTGATGCCGTATGGCAACCGGCGCCGCCACACGATCTTCCCCGCAAACGAACTGCAACCCACCTTGGAGACCAGGTTGTCACTCGGATCTCCCGATTCACATGCCAGATAGTAGATCTGCCCGCCCGAAACAAAGGCATCCAGAAGCTGAGTAGCCGGATGGCCGCCGGGATCGTTCACCAGCAGTTGGAACACTCGCAGACCCTGGCCCAAATCCGCTCTCGCGCTATCCACCGCCGCATAGCCCGCAATAGCCCCGGCGGCAGTTCTCAACCAGGTACGACGTTGCATCTTTGGTCCCCCCTTTGTTTACCGGGTTGCGCAATCCTATTTTAGAACCGGCGAAGTTTCCGGGCAATAGCCGGGCTACCGGCACGCGGCAACTGACGTACGTCGTGTCTCGTGTTTTGAGGGAGATGAAGCGCAGTCGTGGCACCCCGCCCCGCGAGGAACCAGGATGGTCAATCTGATGAGGTACAGGTTTGACACGCCACGGCAGCGTTACGATGCCCCATGACGCGCCAACTTCCGTCGAATTCGGGGTCTGCCCCTAGTGTGGGGTTCTGCTGTGATATCGGAATCCGCACCGCATATTTCCGATTGAGCTCGCACCCCGCCACAGCGGAGGCAGTAGTCAAGCCGATCTACGTAAACCAATGGGGCCGTCGCGGTATCCACTGGGGAGGATAGCGCCTCTCGTCGCGATATCAGGGATCATTCGGATGTGGACCCCACCAGCCTTCTTTTGTTCGCCAGCTTCCTGCGTGGGTGCCTCGGCTTCCATTGGTGTGGCCGCCGCGGAAGCCGGCTGGCCCGCGGCGCACACTGGGCAACAACTTGGGCAGAACGAGCCACGACGGAACAAGGGGCGGTGCATCTTCTGGGCCCGACCGCCACACAGTATGCACGGGCCACTCAAGGTTAAGGACTGAACGCACGGTTCCATTCTTCCCCTCAATAATCGGATCGGCGGTTAAACCAATCGCGCGGCTCGATCCACGGTTGCCGCTCCCGGCGTCCGGGCACTGGCTGCGGGCCCGGTTGCCGATGCGCCTCGTCTCCAGCGGCTTTTGCCGCAAGCATCCCTTCGAATTGCTGAGCCTGTTTGTTCAACCGAAAGCCGCCCGCGATCAGCGAGTGCAACGCGGCATAAGCGTAGTTCCGTCCGTCCAGGGCCTCATTGCGCGCGCCAGCCTTCTTCGTCCATTCGCGGTGCGCGAAGCCCTTGGAATAGCGCACCCGACATGTCTCGGCCGTGAGTTGCTCGAAGTAGCCCAAGTCGTACTGGTCGGTGATCGGAAAGTGACAGAACCCCGGCCCCGGCTCCGTGATCTTCAACCGGGCATACAGCGCTTCCTTGGCGGCGTCCACGCCCACCATCCAGAGTGGCCGCCGGTCCGCGCTATGCCCGTGCATGCGCGGCCAAATCGGACGCTGCCCCGCCACACCTTTGATCGGATAAACCTTGCGGTGCGTCCGCTCGTTACAGAACTGCTGCACGATGGATTGGTGGAAGCCTGAATCCACGCATGCCGCTGCGATCCTCAACTCGCGGCCGCACGGGTGCTCGAACGTCAGAGAGAGCGTCTGGTCGAGCATATCCCACAGGTCCCGCTGCGCCGGATCACCCGGCAGCACCACGTATGCGAGGCTCCAACTCTCCTCGTCCCGGCCCCAGCCCACGATTTCCATCTCGATCCGGTCGGCTTGCAAGTCCGCTCCAGCGGTAATCAGCACAATGCCCACTGGCAAGACCTCGTCGCCACGGTATGGCTCGCGCCGCGCCAGCAGCTCATGAGCTTCGGTCTTCATCATGCCCGCCTGCTGGAACGTCTCGGCCAGAACCGTGTTGGTGAACGTCTGCATCCGCTCCGGCGACTTGCGGGCACGGAGAAAATCCTTCGCAACCTGCCCCCACATTGTCCACGGCGAGTACAAACCGTTCAGCCAAAAGCCGGCGGTATCGCCATCGCCGTTTGCCTCCGCCCGCCATTCTCCGCGCTCCAGCATTTCCGGTTTGTGGTGATCCGCGATGGGGCCGTGGCAGCGCTCACATTCGTACTGCGCTTCGCCGGGTTTCCGGTCCGGCCACTTGACCTGGGCCCAGCGCAAGACCTGGAACGTGCCGCAATGCGGGCATGGCACGTAATACTTCCGCTGGTCAGATTCTAGGTAAGCCTGCTCGATGCGGCTGACCTCCGCAAGCGTTGGCGTCGACACCATGGCAATCTGGCGGTTGGCAAACGTGCCCGTGCGTCGGATCGCGAGGTCGACAGGATCTCCCTCCTCTGTGCCCGCCGCGCCGGTCGAGGCCGACGGTGGGTAGGCGTCAACCTCGTCCATCAGCAGGAACCGCGCCGGCATGGACCGCAGGCCCACCGAACTGTTCGCGCCGGTCGCGACCAGCACGCCACCTGGAAATTCCTTCGCAAGAATCGTATTGCCGGAATCGCGCTCGCGCGGGTCGGACACGCGCTCAGCCAAGACGGATGCATTCTCGATTAATGGCGCGATCCTCTGCCGCGAGAAGCGTTTGGCCAGTTCGACCGTGGGCTCCACCAGCATCACCGGGCCAGGAGCGTAATGGATGATGTAGCCCAGCATGTTCAGTAGCACTTCGGAGCCGCCGATCTGCGCCGGCTTCATGAATACCACGCGCGAGTACGGCGACGACGGGCTGAGGCAGTCCATGATCTCCCGCAGGAAGGGAGTCCTTGAGGTGCGCCATCGTCCCGGCTCGCCAGCCGAGACACGCGACAGGATTCGGTACTGGTCGCTCCACTGGCTGATGGTGAGCGCCGGATCAGGCCGAATGGCGGCAGTAAAAGCCCTGCGGATCCCTACCAGGATTGCTTGTTGATCAGATGGCGTCGATTGCATCGGCCAGCGCCTCCAGTTCGCGGGAGAGTTCGGTCTTCAGGGTGACGTGGATCTTCTTCGCGTCGCTTTCCGCCGCCAGGACCGTCGCCAGGCGATCCGGAAGCCCGAGGAGGCCATCTCGGAGAGTCCGGCCGGCATCGGCCATCGATCTCCGGATGACATCGGCCTCGATTACCTTTCCCTGCCGGAGCTCATATTCGAGCTTCCGCAGCTTTGCCCGGAAAACCATTTCGACGGTGCGCGCCTGCGCGAAACTGGCGCCACTCTGACCGCCAAGCGAATCTGGGGCCGGTCGAAATTGGGGCGGTAATGTCGCTTGCGCTGGCTCGATATCGACGGGCCGGTCATCGAGAACAGCATCGCTAGCTGCCACATCCACCAGCTTGCCGCGCATCACGAGAATACCCTTCTGCGCCAAGCGGGTAATGTGCGAGCGGTTGACCCTGCGGTGGCGGCTGTACTCCGCCATTGTCATGAATCCGGGGGGCGGCTGTTTCATGCTTTGTTGACTCCTGTTGACCTGGTGTTGACCACTTTTTCGGGCCTGACCGTACGCGAACGTGGCGGTTTGACCAGTCGCTGCCCAGGCCAGAGGTCAGGTCCCATGTTTTCAGTAGGATGCGCTTGTATTCAATTAACTGTCCTAATATCGCCATGGCAGAATTATAAGGGGCCATAATCATTGCCGCTCAGCCTCCTGCTTCGGCTGCGGGCGGCATGCCTCAGCAATCCGAACCAGTGTGGCCGCGACCTTTTCAGCTCGGTCCAATCGCACCCGGCCAATGCGGAAGATGGAATGCTCGATTGTGTACCAATGGCGCTCGCTTGGATCGAGCTCGTGGAAGAGTGCAGATACTTCAGTGTAAGGACCAGGCGTCAAGCAGAAGCCGGCCGGCGTTGTGTCCAGAGTGAGCCAAGCCGACTTACCACAGATGGCCACCAGCACCAGCGGCCTCTGTTCGCGGCGACAGGCCCACTCGTGCGCCTCCATCCTTCGCTTCTGGGTCACCGGGCAAATGACGTAACCCTTCTCGCGCCAGCGATCACGATGCAGCCAACCCCGGCCGATCAGACGCAGCTCGTGCTTCTCCCGTGAATCCAGTTCCCGCGCCGGCCTGACGCGGAACCGCCAATTCAACTCGTGCTCATCCACTGGGCGAAATCCCGCTGCCAGCATCGCGCCCTTGAACGCGCCGTTCCGGATGTAGAAGCCGCCAGGCTCCCGCCCGAAGTCATGTTTCATGCCATAACTATTGCGGTGGAAGATGGTCTTCGCCGGCGCCAGCAGGGCCCTGATCCAGTCCACCAGGGCCTCCTGCTGGTGCGGTTCGAGCCGGCGGAATTCTCTTGCGTCATTGGCTTGGTCTACATAGGTGTTCATAGTTCATTCCTCCTGATCTGCTTGCGGACGATTCCTTGTGCCGTTTGGGCTGGCCCACCGCAGCCGAGACCTTTTTTCGCAATATGGGCTGACTTGTTTCGCGAGCTAAAGCCTGTTGAATCAGCTTTATTCGCTTCTTGCGCTTTTTTCGCAGGTATATATCCTTCTGCTTCCTGCCGCCGAAGGGCCGGGCGGGCTGTGATATCAGGCTGCTTCCTCAGGTACCTTAGAGAAATAAGCGAATAAAGAGAAAAAAGCAGAAAAGAAAGAAGATCCTCTGCGAGAAAAGGATGGCAGTTTTGCGAAATAAGTCCGGTCATCTGGCTTCCTCCGTGGGAGCTTCCTGCCAAACTGCGTACCACCTCTCTACTGGACGCCCTTTCGTTTTTTGCAGCTCGAACCGCGCAAGGCTATGGTTGTGCAGCACCATGAGGGCGCGGCTGAGTTCGGCCACGGACTTGTGCCGGTCGAATAGGGCCGTGATCTCCGTGCGCGTCATCCCGGTGGGAGCGGCCCGTAGCGCCCGCTGGATTTCGTCGGCAGTGGGGTCGCCCAACGCGTCGCCGAAGATGTACTTCGCCGAGTCCTCGCAATAGCGCCAGACCTCAAGCGCTGCCATCAGGTGCTCCTTGCGAATCTCGTTGGCGCCGTCGAGCAAGGCGTAGATCAGCGACACTCGTAGCGTGATCGCGGCGGCACGAGCCGTACAGGCGCCGAACATGCCATGCCGCTCCTCCGTCAGCTTTCGGTAGACGCCCGTATCCGGCCGGCCGTCGAAACCCCAGACATCCGCGGCTTCGCCGTCACGGCGGATCGCACCCTCGACTTTGTAGTGAATCCGGTTGAAGTCCCCCTGCAACTTACGAAACGGCTCGCTCTGAATGATCTCCCACATGCGGCCGCCTTCGGGCAGACACTTCGAACGCCGTGAGCAGACCCACAAGAAGCGGTTGGCGAAGCCGTTGTCCATCTCGTCGACCAGCATGGCCCGCAGCAACTCCTCCTTCGTGATGTTCCCCACGATGGTGACGTGGGCGCCGGTCGCCTTGGCCGGGCTGTTCTTGACCATGCTGTTGAGGTGGCCCTTGTCGAAGGCATCGCGCATCGTCGGGCTGAGATTGTTGCCTTGCCGTCGCATCGCCTGCAGAGCACCGAAGAACTCGGACTGCTGCACCAGCAGGCGCTTGTCCGCAACGCCCGGATCAACTAGGACGTCGTCATACTCCCCCGGCTTGCCCTTACCCTGGCTGACCTTCTCGCGGCGGTAGATAGGATCGCGCACGCACCAGATGAGACCTTCACCGGAAGACAACCCGGATTGAATCGACCGCACCCAGTCCTCATCGATACCGCTGAAGAACAGTTGGGCCGGGCCGGCGGCCGATCCCTTCCGTCCGCTGGACGTGGGGCCGACTCCGCATAGGAAGATGTTCGAGTAGTGCTTATCTGCGCCCGCCCAGACAAAGGCGCGGCGCCCTACGATGTTGCCGGCGTAGCCCAGGAATTGAATCAGCATGAACGATGGATCGGCTTCCGTGTGCGGCTCGACCAGGCGCACGAAGCGCCCCGCGGTACCGTAGTAGGCGTCCTCTCCCAGCGGCGCCGGATACGGCGCCATATTCCGAAACACAGACGACGTGTTGTCTTCCACGCGGGCTCCGTCTCCGCTGGCCGGGTGCCCGTGCTCAGTAGGAACGTCGGAGCAGGCACCGGGAGCGGGGAACTGCGCAAGAGCAGAGCCGACATCGGATGATTCCAGGTGACTCCGAAATTCACGCCACCCACGGCCTTGGCAACTATTGTGAAAGCAGTGAAAGCCCAGCTTCCCGTCGGCGCCTTCGAATACCGCGGCATCCGGTGCCCGGTGGGACGGATCCCAGGGGCACTCCTCCAGCACGAACTTCCTGCCGCCATCGAGAGCAACAGGGGGCCGGAATCTCACGCCATGCTGGATAAGGAACCGTTCCAGATCGAAGGCCCCGCGTTCCGGCCGGTGTGGCATTGCCACCACGCGTCCGGCCGGTTTCTCCGGAGCTTGGGCCGCCGTCTCATGCAAGAGATCGATTGGAACGACGGTCAGAGCCGAAGGCACTTCCAGCATCCGCGATACACGGTGCGGGCGATCATCCGTGCTGTCGCCCTTGCGGGCCGTCGTGCCATATACCTTGAAGATGCGGGACGCGTTGTACATGCCTTCATCCACCGCGACCACATCGGTGTTGAAACGGGCAGCCAGTGCCCGCAGGCAGCGTTTGATCAGGTCGGCGGCTTCGGCGTCGTTGGGCAGGTCAATTGGATAGAGCAGGTGGGCACCGTTGCCGCTATCTGCGAAGATCGGTTCCGGCCAAGCTTCGGCGCGCAACTCGCCCCGTATCTGCCGCGCCAGGTCCAGAGCGGCGGCATGTTCAGGATCGCTGCTGGAGATTCCCGCAGGTCGCTTGGGATCGAGATCGACTATCATCCACCGGCGGCACACGATGTCGGCGTCGCTGGTGGCGTACTCCACATACTTCTTGAGTTTGTTGTCAGCGCGGGCCAGCAGCGCGGGGTTTACCGGATTGAGGGTGCGATAGACGCCGGGGAAACGGAGCGCTTCGAGCCCCTCCACTTCCTGGGCCATACGTCCTGAGTCCGAAAAGTACCCGGAGATCGTGCGATTGCGGCCGGCCTTCGGTACTCGGACCTCGCCAACGTCGTCGGGCCGGGACAGGTAGCCAATAGCACGCCGGATCTCATCGGTCACACTGAGTGCCGCCTCCAATTTAGTATCGGGGATCACTTCGCGGCTGCTCATACGGCGGCCTCCGATTGCGGGCGCAGGGCAATGGCCTGCTCCATGGCGCCGACGATGCGCTTCAGCGTTTCCCGCTCCTGAGTTTCAACATGCCGAAGTTGGCTCAGCCTCCATGGATCGATGTGGCGTTCGATGCAGCCGCGCACCATGGCGCGGAGCGTCGCTGGAGGCACGGCATCCACCTCGACGCTTTCGCCGTCAAACTGCTTGCTACGGGAATCCGTCTTTTTGGTGGGGCGGGTCGGCAGCGCCCAGCGGTCAATCTGCTCGCGAGTCACCGCCACCCGCTGGAAATGAATCTCGGCGGACGGCGCGAACTCCCGGATGCCTGCCTCCACCGCGCGCGTGATATCGCAGCCGCTGGGATCATAATCGCCGAAATAATACAGGAATGCCGGCTTGTTGCACTCGCTCACGGCTTCGGCGGCTTCGTATAAATACGAGATAGAGGGGTAGCCGCGGGTGACCATGAGCGGCACGTCGAATTCTGCGGTCTCCTGATACAGCACACCGCTGAGGGCGTCCTTCTCCAACCAGATCTCCACGTAGGCGTCCTGGTTGTCCCACATCGCGCGCCGGTATAGTTGCTGCGATTCGACGAGCATGTCGCCCAGCGAAGAGAAACTGGGTGGCTTTCGCATCCAGCGGGTGTTGTCGGCGATCCAACCGAAGGGAATTTCCTTCGCCCGCCGCATGGCGGTCAGCAACCGCACCACGGTGCTCTTGTACTCAGCCTCGGTTTTGGCGATCACACCCCGGCCGACCAACTGATAGTAGACTTGGCGGACCGTGGCGGGCTGGATCTCGTGGAGGATTTCGTAGATCGCTTCGCGGATTGCCTGCATTTCAGCGCGAGTACGGCGGTTTGTAGATCTAGACCCACAAACCTGATCGGGCGCTTCCGGAGCAGAATCTGCGGCAGGGCTACTCACGGCCTTTGCCCCGAACAGCGACCGGAGCCAACAAATCCGAAACCGAGATCCGATAACACCGGCGTGTGCCCCAAGCCCTCAGCTTGCCACTGCGAATGTCGCGCCAAATGGTGCGCTCCGTTTTCCTGGCGATCCCGGCGCCCTCCTTCACGCTGACCAGATCGCTGGGGATGGTGGGGACCACTTCCACGAGAAACTTGGGGTTCATGCGGCAGCCTCCCTGTCTGCTTCGGGTTCGGACGAGCTGGTGTCCGCCGCTGCGGACCAACGTTGCAGAGTCGTAAAGAAGCCGGTGACGTTCTCCACCATCTGGCGCGCATCCTCATGCGTCAACGGCCGCGAGGTGCGCGGCTGCCAAAACCGGATCGTCTCTTCGAGCAGCGGCAACCTCTCCATACTTACGTTCAGTGTCCGATATTGACTCTAAATTGAAAAGGCGTACAATATATATTGACATGTCATCAGTAGATTGGAACCTTGGCGGCTTGACCGATATCAACGGCAACCTGGGCAAGCCCGTACCGTCAGGTCAGGTTCTCGTGCCCGGAAAGATCGACCTGGAGGGCGAGGCCATCCGGTGGGAATTGGGCGGGCCGGCCCGATTGCAGGAAGTTTCTCGATCTACCTTGAACGAGTTCGTGAAATTGTGGCAGTCGGATTCGGCCGCCATCCTGAGGTTCGCGAAGAGATGGGGCGTCCTGGCGATTCAGCCTATCGGCCGAAAAGAACCGGTGCTCTATCGGCCGTGCGGTGAAGCCATGACAGAGGGATCGGACCCGATTGCCGCATGGAGATATTTCTCTCATCGGGCATACGCGGTGCTCAATATCGTCGCAGCGCTGAGGCAGGGCAAGCTTGGCGATCTTGCCGATTGGGGTGTCATCGCTGCCATTGAAGATAACCGCGAGTCCTACAGAGCGGCCATTGCGGAACACAAATACGGCCTGGGTTTTACTCTGTTTCCGAAACCGTGGCCCAATCGGAATGTGGTTGAACAAGGCCGGCATGCCATGGCAGCCGAGGCCGTTGCGTGGTTAACCTGCTGGAGAACACAGAGGATGCAGGGCTTTTCCGATTTCTCGGTCCAATGGAATCCGAGTAGCGAGAGATGGGAATTACTGGTGGATTATCACGGATTCCTATTCCAAGCGCTCGCCATGCAGCTGGCCCTGAGCATCGCCGGATCTGACAGTTTGTACACCTGTTCCGGCTGCGGCGCCCCTTACGTTAGGGAACTGAAGCGGCCGAAACCTGGGACGGCGAACTACTGCCCCAAGTGCAGTGAGAAGGGAGTCGCCCAGCGGCGGGCTGTCGATGCCTACCGCGAAAAGAAGGCTGAGGCGTTGCGGCTCGACGCGGCGGGCATAGTCGTGGACGAGATCGCGGAAAAGCTCAGCACGCCCGGGTCGCGGATCAGAAAGTGGCTGGGCAAGAAACGCCCGGCGGAGAAAAAGCTGCAGAAAGGTCGGAGGTGAAATGACGAAACGAGCAGACGCCCAAACCGATGCCGGATCGACCGCCAACGGTCGCCATACTGCCGTGATTTACGCCCGTGTCTCCAGCAAGGACCAGGAAAAGGAAGGCTATTCGATTCCGGCCCAACTGGAACTGCTTCGCGACTATGCTGGCGCCCATGGCTTCGATGTGCTCCAGGAATTCACCGACGTGGAAACGGCGAAGGTGGCGGGCCGCACGAGTTTCGGCGAAATGATCGCGGCGTTGCAGAAGAATAAGTCCTGCCGCACCGTTCTGGTGGAAAAGACCGACCGCCTCTACCGCAACCTGAAGGACTGGGTGACCATCGAAGAACTCGGGCTTGAGATCCACTTTGTGAAGGAGAACGTCATCCTGGCTCCCGACTCCCGCTCGTCCGAGAAATTCATGCACGGCATTAAGGTGCTGATGGCCAAGAACTACATCGATAACCTCTCGGAGGAGACTCGCAAGGGGATGCTGGAAAAGGCGCGGCAGGGCATCTGGCCGTCGTTCGCGCCGCTGGGCTACATCAATGTGGACGGCACCAACGGCAAGCGCACCATCGTGCCCGACTCGAATCTGGCGCCGGTCATCACCAGGATGTTCGAGCAGTACGCCACCGGCAAGTTCTCGCTGAAGCAGATGGCCAAGACAGCCCGCGCCGACGGACTGGCCTACCGGAAGAGCGGTGACATGGTGCCCACCTCCACGGTGCACAAGATCCTGCGCAACCGCATCTACTCCGGCGACTTCGACTTCGACGGCACGATGTACCACGGCGCCTACGAGCCGGTCGTCTCCCGCGAGTTGTGGGATCAGGTCCAGGCGATCCTCGACGGCCGCGGCGCCAAGAAGACCCGGAAGATGAAAGAGCAGTTCGCGTTCAGCGGCCTGATCACCTGCGGCCACTGCGGCTGCTCCATGGTGGGCGAGATCAAGAAGGGCCGCTACGTCTACTACCACTGCACCGGCTTCAAGGGGAAGTGCCCGGAGCCGTATACGCGCGAGGAAGTGCTGGAGGAGAGGTTCACGGGCTTACTGAAAGGGATCGCGTTCAGTGATGAGACGCTGGTCTGGGTGCGGCAGGCCCTACGCGAAAGTCATCATGACGAACGCCAGTTCCACGACGATGCCATCGCCAAGCTCCAGCGTGAGCACCGCCGCCTCCAGGACCGCATCGACGCCATGTACGAGGACAAACTGGATGGCCGGATCGGCAGCGACTTCTTCGACGCCAAAGCCGCCGAGATGCGCACGGCGCAGACGGCCATCATTCGCGACCTGGGGGCGCACCAGACTGCCAACCGCAGCTATATCGAGGAAGGCGTCCAACTCCTGGAACTGGCGCACAATGCGCACGCCCTGTTCGAGAGTCAGCCCGCAACGGAGAAACGCAAACTCCTGGATTTTGTACTCTCGAACTGCACCTGGAAAGGTGGCCAACTGACCGCGAAATATCGGCAACCCTTTGACGTATTGGCAGTTGCGGTCGCGTCGGAACAGCAGCGGGTGGGAGAGGGAATGGCGGAAACGGCCCGAAATGATATTTGGCTCCTCAGGTAGGATTCGAACCTACAACCCTTCGGTTAACAGCCGAATGGCTTG
>Ga0302320_10003718_pt1 | contig 35164 bp, 36 predicted proteins | sample Bog_T0_3_FD_202130 | JGI IMG/M metagenome (GOLD analysis project Ga0302320, IMG submission 202130) | Peat permafrost microbial communities from Stordalen Mire near Abisko, Sweden - Bog_T0_3 | ecosystem: Environmental > Terrestrial > Soil > Wetlands > Peat | place: Sweden: Abisko, Stordalen Mire...
GCAGCTTCGCTTCACGCTTCCTCCCCACACTCGGTCGCCCTCATGCAGTTGCGCTTCGCTTCGCTCGCTGTGACCTGCTTACGACGGGACTTACACCCGTAAGAGTGCGCCCATGCTGGGCGCACACAGCAAAGAGCCGCAACCCGAAGGCTGCGGCTCTCTTGGCTTACTGGCCCAACGGAATCCTCCCGCCTACTCCACCATGTTCCGCGCAACCACCGTGCGATACCACTCCGCGCTCAGCTTCGGCGTCCGCTTCTGCGTCCTGAAGTCCACATAGTGCACCCCGAACCGCTTGCTATACCCATCCGCCCACTCAAAGTTGTCCAGCAGGCTCCACAGGAAGTAGCCCTTCAGCGGATACCCCTCCGCCACCGCGCGGTGCAGATGCGTTAGGTGGTTGCGCAGATACATCACTCGGTCGGTGTCTTCGATGCGGCCTTCCGGCGTGAGCACATCGTCCGACGAGGCGCCGTTTTCCGTGATGTAAACCGCCGGAACCTTCCACACATCGCACACATTGCGCACGCCCCAGTAGATGCACTCCGGCCCGATCGTCAGCCACGGCGAAGCCATGTGCGGATACGACGTCGGCTGCGGCTCCACGGCAAACCCCATCGGCGAGTTCCCATCGGCCCGCACATACGTCGGGGTATAGATATTCAATCCCACAAAATCCAGCGGGCTGCCGATGGCATTAAAGTCTCCGGGCTCAAAGTGCGGCGCATTCGCCCCCTCGTGCTCCAGGTACTCGTTCATATAGCCGCCTTCCATCAGCGCGGTCAGGAAGGGCGCATTGCCCAGCCGCGTCGCGTGCCGCGCGGCCTCGATGTGCTCCGCCGTCTCAATCACCGGCACAAACACATTGGCGTTTTCCGCCAGGCCCACCTGCGTCCCCCGCGGCGTGTTGGCGCGAATCGCCTGCACCCCCAGCCCATGCGCCAGAATCCCGTGGTGCCTCACCTGGTTGGCTTCCTTCGGCGGCAGTTGCAGCCCCGGCGCAAACCGCCCTTCGCGATACCCCAGGTCCGTAAAGCAGGTGAACTCGTTGGTGGTCATAAAGTGGTTCACCCGGTCGCCCAGCTTGCGCGTCACAAAGCCCGCATACTCCGCAAACGCCTTCGCCGTGTCCCGATTCTGCCACCCCCCCGGCAGCGCCGCCGGCAGATCCCAGTGGAACATCGTGATGTACGGCGTTATATGATTCGCCAGCAGCTCGTCCACGACACGGTTGTAGTAGTCCATGCCCTTCGGGTTCATCTGCCCGGTCCCGTTGGGAAACACCCGCGACCACGAGATCGACATCCGGTACGTCTGCACGCCCAGGCTCCGCAGCAGTTGCACATCCTCTTTGTACCGGTGGTAGGAGTCGTCGGCCACGTCGCCCGTGTCGCCGTTGAACGTCTTCCCCGGCGTGTGCGAGAAGACATCCCAGTTCGACGGGCCGCGGCCATCGTCGCGGGCGCCGCCCTCTACCTGATAGGCCGCCGTCGAACAGCCCCACAGGAAGCCCTTCGGAAAGGCTCGCGCCTCCGCGAGCGGTGCACCAAACGCAAGTTTCGGCAACGCCGCCCCGGCAACAGCGGCAGCAGCAAGTGTCTTTCCAAATTCACGGCGAGTCATGTTTCTCATATGCATTTTTCCTTTTCCCCCGGGGCGTGCGAGGTCCTTGAGATGAGAGCCTCCCCGCGGTTCTCCCAACCAAACAACCCGCAGCGAGGCCAACTCGCGATTGTAGCAAGCCACCTGCGGTGGGGCCAGCCACCTGCGGTGGGGCCAACTGATCCCTGCGGTGGGGCCAGTGTTTTCAAGGTCCGTGGATGCCACTCGTTCGCGGTGAGTGCGCGAAGGATACAAGGCTGGCGCGGGGCTGGATTCGTCGGGTTATAGGCGGACATGATTTTTGACACGAAGCGGTTTTCGAATAGGTCTATAAGCGGACAAAAGAGGGGTTTTTGTCCACTTCGAGGGCGACGAAATGGGAGCGGGAGGCCGGTGGAGTGAAAAGGTCGATGCGTGGGCATACGTTTGGAGGTGAAACGTCTGGTTTTGTTAGGACGAAAAGTGAAGAAAGCGGCGTGAAATGGCATGTTTGTGACGTATTTTTGGCTGTTTTTCGATGCTTTTTTGACCACCTGCGGTGGGGACCCTGGACCTGGGGCACCCGGTCCTATTTGCGCGATTTCGTGGTCACCGTGATTTTTTAGGGGTAACGGCTCTTGCGCAAGAGGCTGGTTCACAGGGCGGTTCAGCCTCGGATGTCCTGCATAGCCGGTCAGCCGCCTTGAACGGCCCAGCGTCCTCGTGGGGGACTTTCCCACAAGCCAACTTTTCGATACCGACGAATGGCTAAGCAGCAAGCGCCCGACGTCTCCGAAGGTATGCTGGACGTGCAGCCCCTGCCTTTGGGTGCCTCAACTTTTGTCCGTCATACGGCGCAAGCTGGCTCCGAAGCACGCCGTCATTCCCAACTTTGGGCCAATTAATTCGGATCGATAGATCGTCGCCGATCAGCAGGTGCCCCGTCTCAAATGCGCGGTCCATAAGCACTGAGAGGCATATCCCGTTGGAAGGATCGAGCCGAATACGCTGATCTTCGCTCCATGGGACTATGTGGGAAGCAACAAGAAAATCTCTGGACTCTATCCCGGTAATAGCACATCTGTATCCATAATTCGACTTGACCGCATTAGCGAATGCCCTTTGTGCGCTGCCGCGCGTCTTCATCGTTGCTCTTGCGTCAGCAACGCTATAGTTCCGATCCTCAATCTGCTTCTGAAAGGCTTTGACTTCGCTGGAATCAGACTCAGCTACTTCCGCTGCGGCATCCCCTTGTGCTGTCCAGGATAACGTCCATTGAGCGTGTCAAGAAATGCCCTATTGTGCGCTGCCAAGTTCGGCCTGACGCAGCAACTCCACGACCCCCTGATCTGTGAACAATCTTTCGCATGCCGAACATTCGATCAAGTTGCGGTCGAATATGTCCGTATCGAATCCAGCGCTTTTCAAGGGGTTTCCGTGAGCATCAATCCCGGTAACCTCGAGACGTGCCCAAGCGTCGAACCTCCATTCGATCGATCCCTCGGCGCCGCATTTCTGGCAGACCAGTTCGTTTTTCATCGGGTCCCCCTCCCAAGTTATTCGCCGAAAGCCAAGGAACGGGCGACCTCAAACCGCCGCAGTCTTGATAAGCAGGCGGTAGGTCCCTCCCCCGCGGAACTCAACGTATCCCATGTCGCGAAGAATCTGAAGTTGCTGCCGAATCTTGGCCCTGACATTCCGATTCGCCGGGTAAACGGCTGAAAAGAGCGGCTCCCGACGGTATAGATCGTCGAGAGAAAACGCATCCGCACCAAGGCTGCGAATCATTTGGAGGGTGAGCGTAGCCCATCCCCTGGCGCTGGGATTAAGGTCTCCGAGCCTGTTGAACTGCTGGAAAGCCGCCCGGACAGTCTCGCGCTTGCTGGCTCTCCCCTCCGCAACCACCGGAATCTGCGCGTCGGGCGCAATCAGATCGAGCCTGATATTGCACCCTATCCAGCCTGCCCGGCGAGCGCTCATGGAGAGCGGCTTGCGCTCCTCAATCACGCTTGGGGTCAGAAACGTGCCGTGCACTGCTGTGAGGCCTCTGACCTCCCACGATTCGCTTCTTTCGAGCAGCATGAGTGTGGGCGCGTGTCCGCCAGTGATTCGAGAAATCATCGAACCGTAGGCACCATCGACCAATTTTCGTTTCGGCTTTAGTCCGAAGGTCTTGAGTTCATAGGATTGATCGCATTCTGGGCAAAGAAAGTCGCTGGCTCTGGTATTTGCGGCAGTGGGGCGCAGCTCGTTGCTTTCGCAGGAAAGGCAATATCCGAAAGATCGGAACCAATTCTCCGAAATGACCCTCGACCGTTGGCTCTCGCTTGAATATGAGTTGGCAACCGAAATGTCGCATCGAAGCATCGATTCTGACTCCGGTATTGGCCTATGCGGCGTACGCTAATTCCGGCACATTGCGCGAGGGCAGCCGGCGCGCCCCTTCAAGATATACCCTTCCCCCGGCATGTAGACGCTCGAAGTTCTCCAAGTCGCGGTCGTGGAAGCGGTCTTTATTGGGGAACTACATACTTGATCGAAATGCGATCAATCCCTCCGGGTGAGTAGTGTGCTGGTGGTGCTGTGACTCATAAGATTGAAGGGCCCGTCATTTTTCGATGGCGGACTTGATCTGTTTTGGGAAAAAGGCTATGTACTCGAACACATCATCATCAGCATCACCAACCCCAAACGCCCCGTCGTACCCGTCTTTGATGAGAGATTGTACCCTTTCCGGCTCCACGTTCAATACAGTAGATTCCTCCCATCCCAGCCTTATGGGGTTCTTGATAGACAGGTAAACTGCGAGAACATAGGGTGTCTCCCCGTCAACTTCGCCATCCATGTTGGCCAAGTCCACGGCGTCGTCATAGTCAGGTGTGAAATAGGCGGGGCGGGTGGGAGACCACGCTCTCTTTTCCCGAGCAGTGCCGTGATACATCTTCATGGGGAGGCCCCCACTATCGACCACCTTCGACCCGCTGAACCATGCCTTGAAGGCGGGAGTATCCGTAATGGCCGGAGCCTTTTTCTGTAGTAGTTTTGCCTTCATACTCACCTCTAACTATGCACTGGGTAGTCACCCCGCCGGTAGCTCGCAGCAAACCTTCTATGTGGTTTTAGGTAAAGCGGTGCCCGCTCCCCGCCGTTCTATGCCATTTCCGGAACCCAACCATCCCGGAAGAGCTTCAGCAGGTTGCTCGCCGCGGACGCCAGTCTCCACTCGCGGCGAAAATTGCCCTCGGCGCGCTGCGCCCGCACCTCGCGGCGGATGCAAGCATCTGGGTGCACCTTGACGATAGCGAAGTACACCGCGCTCGTGCTGTGATGGATGAGGTCTTCGGAGAAAGCGCATTTGTTGCTTCGGTCGTGTGGCAAAAAAAGACAACCCGCGATTCTCGCGCAGCCTTCTCGTCAAACCACGACACTATTTTAGTGTATGCCCCATGCGGCCCAAAGAAATGGAAGACCTCGCGGAATCTGCTCGTCAAAGACGTTGCCCAGTTGCAAAACCGCGACGATGATCCTCGTGGTCCTTGGTCCGATGCGCCCTTCACCGCCCCTGGCTACCGCAAAGCGCAACAGTACGACATCATTACGCCGACGGGCCAAGTGCTCCACCCCCCACGTGGTCGCTCCTGGTATGCTACCGAACGAACCTATCTCGATTTGCTCGCCGATGATCGAATCTGGTTTCCTAAAGGCGGCGATGGTTCACCGCGCTTGAAGCTGTTCGCGCATCAGCTCAGAGGACTCGTGCCGTTCACTGTGTGGGGCGCGACTGACACGGGGACAAATGACGACGCAAAGCGGCACCTGATGGCAATGTTCCCGAAGTGCGAAGTATTCGACACGCCCAAGCCCGAGTCCCTAATGGAGCGGATCATTCACATTGCAACCAATCCGGGCGAACTCGTGGTTGATATATTCGGCGGTAGCGGAACGACCGCTGCGGTCGCGCATAAGATGCATCGTCGCTGGGTGGTTGCCGAGCGCAGTACACAGACTGTACTCGATTTCTTACTGCCGAGATTGCAGGGTGTGGTTAACGGCTGCGACCCGGGCGGCGTGACCGAGACAACAAACTGGATCGGCGGGGGCAGCTTCGAGATCGTTCACGTATCACCGCGACTAGGGACGCTTGTAAAAAAGTTCCAACCCGAAGCTCTCAAACGTCGCTTCGCAACACTCAAGGAATTTCGGAAGCCGTTGCAGTTGAAAAAGAAGTGTTCGCCGGCAGCCTGACTAAGGGGGAAATGACCTGCCCCGATTTGCAGAAGCCGGGAGACTGCGGACCTCATTTGGCAGGAAAGAAGCTCGCGGCCGAGCAGGATCAGTCCTGAAAAACACCACAGGGCTCGGGAATGGGTTGTTCCGGGGTCGTCGCACCTTTGGAGGTTGCCGTTGACCGGCTTCTCGACGAGAGCATCCTCGGCTTCAACAAAGAGCCGCGGCCCCTTCCAAGGCCGCGGCTCTTCTGCTCAATAGGCGAGGGTGAATATCTCGTCTGCTCCGTTGTACTGGAGAATGCAATTGGCGAGGATATCGCGCCCGATCAGGACGTGAATGCCCTGTCCCGCAAAGAGATCCGAGGCCATGACTTCGATGGGGGCGGAGAGATAATGCGGGTCCCCCGGACGACCCGCGAATATCCCGATCTGCACGTCATACGTGGATGTCTTCTGGGGGATGTGGCCAGTGCTTGGCGTGAGAATTTCCGCCTCTCCCGTAGGGGTCAACCCCAAAGCATCCAGCGCACTTTGGTCCACCGCGCTACACGAGGCCCCCGTATCGAGGAGAGCATAAACACGCTGCGGTTCCGGCACCGCCTGCCCAGCCTTTTCCAGCGCCTCTCTGCGCGACTGACTTACAAGGACAGCCGCTTCCACGATCAACCCACGCGACGAAACCTGGAGAGTGAAAAACGGCATCCGTTACGAGGCCTTCCTGCTGGGAAGAATGTTCCGGGTAAAGCAAAAAATGGGCTCAACCGTGGCAATCTTCTTGACGAGAAAGGGATCGAGCCCAAATTGCTGGTAGCCGCTCTTGATCGCGTCCTCATAGGTGCTGAAGAAATCGACGACCCGATCGCCGTGAATGAGCACAAACTTGCCCTCGTGCTGCTTTAGATCGGGCAGCCTGGCATGGTATGTGGTGAGTTCAGTTTCGAGCGCCATACGCACCTTCACCTTATTAGGGCTTCCGTGTCCGCTAAAACCCGAAGTCGCAACCATCTTAGCTCTGGTCCGCAATTGGGAGCAAGCCGTCCATTACGGGACGGCTGCCTGCCCAAAAACGATCTCCCGCAGAGGCTGCCCAACCAAGGCAGATGCCGCAGCTACATCTCCTTGACGCCCTCGACAAACGCCTTCAGCTTGCGGCTGCGGCTGGGGTGCCGCAGCTTGCGCAGTGCCTTGGCTTCAATCTGGCGGATCCTCTCGCGCGTCACCTGGAAGCTCTGCCCCACTTCTTCCAGCGTGTGCTCGGAGCCGTCTTCCAGACCAAACCGCATCTTGATCACCCGCTCCTCGCGCGGCGTCAACGTCCGAAGCACCTGCGACGTGTACTCCTTCAGGTTTACGCTGATCACAGCCTCGGAAGGCGAAACGGCCTGACGGTCCTCGATAAAGTCGCCCAGGTGCGAGTCTTCTTCTTCGCCGATCGGCGTCTCCAGCGAGATGGGCTCCTGCGCAATCTTCAGCACCTTGCGCACCTTGGCCACCGGAATGTCCATGCGTTTGGCAATCTCTTCGCTTGAAGGCTCGCGCCCCAGTTCCTGCACCAGTTGCCGTGAAGTCCGGATCAGCTTGTTGATGGTTTCGATCATGTGCACCGGGATGCGGATCGTTCTCGCCTGGTCCGCGATGGCGCGCGTAATCGCCTGCCGAATCCACCACGTGGCATAGGTCGAGAACTTGTAGCCGCGCCGGTATTCAAACTTGTCCACCGCCTTCATCAGGCCGATGTTGCCTTCCTGAATCAGGTCGAGAAACTGCAATCCGCGGTTGGTGTACTTCTTCGCGATCGAGACAACGAGCCGGAGGTTGGCTTCAATCAGCTCCCGCTTCGCCTGCTCGGCGTCCATGTCGCCCTGGATCATCTCCCGCTGCGTGCGCTTCAGCTCCGTGATTGAAACTCCCGCGTCGCCCTCGATCTTCTCCAGGTCCGCCTTGCAGTTTTTCTGTTGCCGCCGGTACTCCTTCTTCAGCTCCTCGCTCTTGCTGGCTTCGTGCTTCTGGTCCAGCGACCGAATCTGCCGCTCCAGCGTGCGCATCGTGTCCACGGTCTTGTTCACTTTGTCCAGCAGCCGCTTGCGCTCCAGCGCCGTGTACTTCAGCTCGCGCACAATCCGCGAAATGAGTACCTTTTCTCGCGCGATCAGCCAGCGAACCTTGCGCGCCGCCGAGGCCTTCGCCTTGCTGGCCGCGGCTGGCGCCGCCTGCTTCTCTTCCAGCTTGGCAATATTCTTCTGGTGCTTCACCAGCGCCTCAATGCGCGCCACGGTGGACTTGACGCGAGCCTGCACCACTTCCTCGGTCAGCTCCTCCTCGTCGAAGATCACCACTTCCTTTACATTGCGCACGCCGCGCTTCAGGTCCTCGCCCAGGGCCACAATCTCGCGAATCACAATCGGCGAGCGCGAAATTGCCTTCAGCACGCGCAGTTGCCCGCGCTCAATGCGCTTGGCAATTTCTACTTCTCCCTCGCGCGTGAGCAGAGGGACGGTGCCCATCTCGCGCAGGTACATGCGCACCGGGTCGTTGGTCTTTTCCAGCGTCCCCGGCGTCAGGTCCAGCTCAACGTCCTCGCCCTCTTCCGCCTCGAAATCCTTGTCGCCGGGAAACTTCGGCGCATCCAGCAGGTCGATCCCCTGCGTGCCGATGGTCGTAATCAGGTCGTCCAGATCGTCGGCCGAGCCAATCTCCTCCGGCAGAATATCGTTCACATCGCCGTAGGTCAGATAGCCCTTCTCTTTGCCCACTTCGATCAGGCTGTCAATGTCGTGCTCGAACTTTTCGTCAATCGCCAAAATTCTCAACCTCTCCAGCGCAATAGAGATTCAGCACCGGTTTGCGCATCGGTGCGTGGTCCGGCCCGGAACGGCGAAAAAAAGAATTCCAAAACCAAGAAAAACGGAATTCCCGGCGCACGCGGACGCAGACCTGCGGTTACCCGCAAAAAAGAAGCGGTTTCAGGGTATTGCTCGGATCAGGATGCCTTGCGCTTCAGGTTTTGGCCTGGGTCGCCCGCGAGCCGCAGCTCATGGATGGGGCAAAGTGGCGCGCATCCTCACAGAGATCAATAGATTACCACAGTTTCACCCGGTTTCCCTAACGCAGATTCCGGGCCAAATCCGGCTCTCCCGCCGGTTTCATCCACTTCAGCCAGGGCAGGCTTTCATTCCGCCCGTTCCCGCTCCCTAAGATTAGACGCGGCTGCGCCTGCTTGGACGCAATAATCCAAGTGCGATTCTGCGCTCCGTCCAGCCGCATGCACCGCTAGGGCGGCCTCCGACGATGCAGTTGCCTCAGCGCCCGGTCCAGCTCCAGTTCGCATCGTGTCAAGCTGACTCGCTCAACCAGGCGACGGCGCAGTTCCTCCAAGGCAAACACCGCATCCCGCTTTGGTTTAGCAAGATGAGGTACGCATGCGCAGGAGTGAGTCTTCAGGCTGCGAGCTCTTCCGGATTCTCCTTGCTTATGTCAGGACCGTCTGCTACGTTCGGACCCTGATACTGTGATTCTTCCCTCCGCCACAATGGCTCATTTCTGAATCGGGCTGTCGACCAGGGCAAATCTGCTCTCCCTCCCGCGCAGCACGCACTGCCTGAAAATCCAGCCCCTATAACGAGGAATCCCTATGCGGATCACCCACCTCTCTCCTTCGTGGGCCGGCGTGTCTGCCGTAGCCCTTGCGTTGGCCGCTCTCCCGTTCGCAGTTGGGCAGTCTCCCCAGCCGGCCATCACGCTCGCCAACACTGCCACTGCGGCTCCCATGGCGCAAACCCGCCCAGGCCTTGTTCCCATTCCCCAGGACCTGCGTCTTTTCGGCGGCGTCAATATCGGTCAATCGTCCGAGCGGGAAAGCTTTACGCTGAAGTTCAACCAGGCCATAAAGATCACCGCCATCTCGGCCACTGCGGACTTCCACGTCAATGGTGGCACCTGCATTGAGAACCACGCCTACTCCGCCGGAAACGTCTGCTCGGTCGATCTGGTCTTCACACCCCAGGGGCCGGGCCACCGCACCGGCAAGCTCTCCGTTGCCCACACCGCCTCGGCGCAGCCCTTTGTCGTCCCCACCGGTGGGGAGGGCTATGGCCCGGTGGTCAGCTTCATTCCGTCTCTGATCAGCACGGTTCCCGGCACCGCTCCCTCCGGCGCAGGCGCCCTGCTTGACCCCCAAGCTCTGGCCGTTGATGGCGGAGATAACCTCTACATCGCCGACACCTATAACCACCTCATTCGCTACCGGGATTCAAGCGGCGTCATTTCCATCCTGGCCGGCGGCGGCTCGAACGCCTCCGGAACCTATGCCGGGGCGCCCAAGGGAGTAACGCTCAGCTTTCCCTACGGCATAACCACCGATAATTCCGGGGGAATCTACATAGCCGACCAGGGCAACAATGTGGTGCGCTATATAAGGTACGATCAGGCCCTGTATACCGCAGCCGGCGGCGGAGCCAATGCCGGCCCTTGCACCGTTGCAGCCCCGTGCGTGGACAATACGGTGGCCCTCCCCTACCCCTACAGCGTGGCCGTTGACTCCAGTAACAATCTCTTCCTCAATGTGAACAACGGCGGCTCCTCCGTGCTGCCGATGGAAGACATCACCAGCGAGTTTGGGCCAGGCAGTCTTGCCTACCTCAGCCTGGGCCATGGCAGCACCTGGACCTATCCGATTGGCGTGGACGCCAGCGACAATCTCTATTACACGCGTGGCAACTTATCGACCGCAGGCTCCAGCGCCTGCACCATCGTGGCTCAGAATCAGGCCTTCGGCAGCCAACTTTCGGGCGCCAACTTCTGGCGCGTTGCGGGAACCAACGTGTGCGGCTTTAGCGGCGATGGCGGTCTGGCAACTGGCGCCGAGATCAGCACCCAGGTCCAGGGGTTTGCCTGGGACGCGGCAGGCAACTTCTACTTCACTGACTCAGGCAACAACCGTGTTCGCCGCATCGACGGCCTGACCGGCATCATCCGCACCATTGCCGGCAACGGGTTCTCAGGCTACAGCGGCGATGGCGGCCAGGCTACCACGGCGGTTCTCAAAACTCCCAAAGGCATCGCGGTCGATTCCTTCGGCAACGTCTATGCCACCAGCGTGGTAGGTCTGGCGGGAAGTACAAATATGTCCGTGGTCCGCGAGTTCGGTTCGGTGGGATTCCTGACCTTCGCCACACAGGCTCCAACCACCTCTTCCCCCGCCCAAACCATCATGGTTTCGAATGTCGGCAACGAAGATCTCAACTTCACCCACGTCGCTTTCACCTCGGGCAATACCGGCGACTTTGCCATTCACCCCAACACCACCACGTGCAACTTCACCGTCCCGCTCAGCAGCGGCCACAACTGCCTCGTCGGCGTCATCTTTACGCCCACGGTCACCGGCACGCGCTCCGCTGTCCTCACGCTGCTTGACGACACCGTCACGGGGAGCAACGCAATTCAACTGAACGGGACAAGCTTGATGCCTGCCACCGCCACTCCCTCTACAACCACGCTCAACTTTCCAACGCAGGCCGTCGGAACCACCAGCACGCCTATGCATTTCACCCTTTCCAACAGCGGAGGGCAGACGCTCAACCTGAGCACCTATACATTCGGGGGAACCAACCCCACCTACTTTTCTCAAACGCATAGTTGCCCAGGCACCCTCACCATCAACACCGGCTGCACAATCAGCGTCACCTTCAGCCCAACGTCGTCGGGGTCCATGAGCGCAACGCTCTTGATCGGCACCTCCATCGGAACCGTAACCATCAATCTCAGCGGCAAAAGCGCGACGCAGGCCACTGTCACCCTCTCCCCCACTTCGCTGACCTTCCCCTCGCAGACCGTCAACACCAGCAGCGCGGTTAAGACGATCATCTGGAACAACACCGGCGCAATGCCGCTGACCATCAACTCCATCACCTTTACCGGAGCCAACCCCACCGACTTCTCAAAAGACAATGGTTGCGTTGCGCTCTCCACGGTGGCGGGCCCCTGGGGCTGCGGCATCTATGTGACCTTCAAACCAACAGCAATCGGGGCGGCTAGTGCAACGCTCTCGATCAACACTTCGGTTGGAACCAAGACCGTACCCCTCAGCGGCACCGGAGCGGCAGGGGGCGGGGGGGGCGCGATCACCAGAACTACGCTCGCCTCAACCGCGAATCCAGCCGTTGCGGGACGAACGGTAACCCTGAACTCGAAGGTCACCAGCGCTTCTTCCATCGCGCCGAGCGGCGTGGTCCAGTTGAGGGAAGGCTCAACCTTGCTGGCGCAGGCAACGCTCTCCGCCGGCTCCGCCACGTTGACGCTTCCCAAGCTGTCCGCCGGCACGCACACGCTCACCGCGTGGTATCCGGGCGACAAACTGCACGCCGCCTCCGAATCCGCGGCGTTCAAGCAAGTGGTTGCTCCTTAACTCAATCAAGACCCTCCACAGCAAACGACGGATCGGCTTTGGCCGGTCCGTCGTTGCTTTTGCGCAGAATTGTATGAACTACGAGCACTGTCCGGGTCTCGGCTACCCCTCCTGCTGCTTCTGGCCATGCAGTTGCCTGAGCGCCAGTTCTACTGCACTTCGCTGAGCAATGCCTGAATGTCCCTTCTGCCATGGAGCACGGCGACAACTTGCTACGGCTTGGTCTCGGGGCGATAGACCACCACAAAGTTCGGAAAGCGGGTTACCGTCCAGAACCGGACCGGCAAAGAGGTGACCTCGCTTCGCTTTGAACCAAGCAAAGGGTGCCTGGCGAGCGCGCCGCACGCCGATAAAATAGCCAATTCTGCACGATTCGCAGCCTCTACACTGTCCACTGCAATGTAGTCCCAGATGTCGCTCAGATCGTTGATTGCCCGTGGGGCCAGCTGATAGGCGGGAGCCATCTCTCAGGCGATTCGCCGCTTTGCCCTGCGGTCTTGAAGCATTTGGATGGCTTGCTCGGCGTCCACGAGCTCGCCCCGCTCCGCTTGGGCAAAACCCTCGCCGATTTGAGCAGAGATTGCCTCGCGCTCAACCAGCATCCAGTCGTCATTTCGATATTGCTCGTGGATAACGGCAAAGGCCTGGTCCAGCACCTCTTCGGGGCTCATGCCCGACCGGGCAGCGCGATCAAGGACCTTCTGTTGTTCAGGTTTGAGTTCGAGGATCACGGGGCGCTCCTACTCCGGTGCGTTGGTCTGCATGGGCTGGATTATACCCCGTCGCGGCGCCGATGCAACTGCCTCAGCGCCCGGTCCAGCTCCAGTTTCTGCTGGGTCAGCACCGCCAGCTCGGCAAAATCCCCGCGCCGCTCCGCCTCCGCAATCAGCGCCCGCAAATCCCGCTGCCGGCTCTCGATCGCCCGCTCCTGAATCTCCTGGATCGCGCTCTGCACCTCGTTCACTTCCGGCGGCCGTGTCTCTCCCAGCAGCGCCTCGGCCAGCAGCGCCCGCTGCGCCGGGTCTTCCACTGCATCCATCGGGTCCAGCGCCTGCCGCCCGGCCAGCGCCTGCAAGGCCGCATACACGCCGAGGTGCTCAAACCATGCCGGTTGCTCCTCCAGCGCCTGCGCCGCCAGCCGCCGCGCTTGCTCATTTTCCGGATCGGTCACCGCCAGCGCCCGCAGCAGCACCCGCTCCACTTCGTTCAGCCCCGTCGCCCGCACCTCAACGCGATCCCGCCGCTTCAGCGCCGCCTGCCTCAGCTCCTCGCGCAAGATCGCCGAATCAATCGCCAGCTTCTGCGCCGCATCGTGCACAAACTGGTCCCGCGCCACCTTCTCCGGCATCCGCCGGATGTGCGGCAGCAGGTAGTTCATCGCCTTCACCTTCTGCTCCGCGCTGGCGCCCGGAAACATCTGGCGCGCCCGCTCAATCAGGTAGTCCGCCTGCCGCCGCGCCCCGCGGACCGCCGCCGTATACGCCTCGACGCCTCGCTCGCGAATATACCGGTCCGGGTCCAGCCCATCCTCCAGCGTCACCAGCTTCAGGTTGAACCCCTCTTCCGTCAGCAGCGCAATCGACTTCTCCGCCGCATTGCTCCCCGCCGCATCCGGATCGAAGTTCACCACCACGTTCGATGTGTGCCGCTTCAAGATCGCCACCTGCTGCTCGGTAAACGCGGTCCCGCTGGTCGCAATCACGTTCTGAATCCCGCGCAGAAAGACGCTGATGCAGTCCATCTGCCCCTCGACCAGGAGCGCAAACTCCGCCTGCCGAATCGCCACTTTCGCCTTGTCCAGGTTGAACAGGACTTGACCTTTTTGATACAGCGGCGTCTCCGGCGAGTTGATGTACTTCGGCCCCGCCTTGTCCCCGGTCTCGAGCGTCCGCGCCGTGAACGCAATCACCCGCCCGCCTTCGTTCGCAATGGGAAACATCACCCGCTTGCGGAACCGGTCGAAGATGTGTCCCTGCGTGCCGTCCCCTTGTTCCTTGGAGCTAAAGAGGCCAGAAGCCCGGAGGGCCTCGTTGTCCGCCATCCCGCTCAGCCGGTCCCGCAGCGCGTTAAAGCTGTCCGGCGCATAGCCGATGCGAAACTTCGCAATCCCCTCCGCTGTCAGTCCTCGGCCCGCAAGGTACTCGCGCGCCACAGCCCCCTCCGGCCCGCGCAACTGCTCCTCGAACCACACCGCCGCCGTCTCATGCAGCTCTAGCAGCTTGGCCCGCAGCCGCGCCCCCGCGGCCTCTTCCGGCGAAGAAAACTCCCGCTTCGGCAGTGGAATCCCGCATTTCTGCGCCACAATCCGCACCGCCTCGGGAAACCCCACATTCTCCATCTTGCCCACAAAGCTGAACACATCCCCCGAAGCCCCGCACCCAAAGCAGTGGTAGAACTGCCTCACCGCATGAACCGAAAACGACGGCGACTTCTCTTTGTGAAACGGGCACAACCCCTGGTAGTTCTGCGCCCCCGCCTTCCGCAGCCGGATATACCCCTCGATCACCTTCACGATGTCGGCCTGCTGCTTCACGGTTTGTGCGAAATCGGACATGGGCGACTGTATTGAGAATAAGGCCCGAGGGCAAGGCATCTGTCCTCATCTTGACTGCCAATCACACCCAGCGTAGCGTCAAATCAACGGCGCACGTTCCGCGAGGGGGTTTCATGACCGGAATCCAATACGTAACCGACGAGGAAGGACGCAAGATTGCGGTCCAGATCGACCTGCGTGAGCACGCGGAGCTTTGGGAAGAAATCGAAGACGTCCTCATCTCCCAATCCCGCCGCCACGAAGAGAGCATCCCCATCGAGCGAGTCGAGGCGAAGCTCATCCAGAGAGGCAAGTTGAGTGCCTGAATACCGGGTTGGTCTGAAGTCCAGCGCGGAAAAGGAGTTTTTCCGGCTGCCGGACGAGATATCAGCCCGCATCCTCCCGAAAATCAAGGCACTGGCCACAGACCCTCGGCCCCACGGCTGCAAAAAGCTCACCGGCGGAGGCTCCGAATGGCGCATCCGCATCGGCGATTACCGAGCGATCTACACCATCGACGACACCGCTAAGCAAGTTGACGTAACCCGCATCGCCCACCGGCGCGAAGTCTACGAATAGGGGCTCGTAGGCCATCCGAAACCTGCCGTGGTCTCCTGGAAGGCTTGTGCAAATCTTATTTCTTCGCTATTGTTGAAGTAATGACCGATCGAAGCTACCTCGGAGAGTTCGAGCTGATGATTCTCCTCGCCGTCCTGCAACTCGGTGAGGAGGCTTACGGCGTGCCCATCTCCCGGGAACTCGAAGCCCACCGGGGCCGCGCGGTCTCCATCGGCAGCGTCTACGCGGCCCTGGAACGGCTCCAGAACAAGGGCCTCGTCTCATCCTCACTCGGCGATCCGACACCGGAACGCGGAGGCAAAGCCAAACGGTTTTTCCGGATCACCGATGCGGGGTTGCGCCAGGTGCATGAGACCCGCCGGGTCTTGACCAAACTCTGGCAAACACTGCCGGCGCAGAAAGGGGTACGCGCGTGAATCCAACCCATCCGCCCATCATTGCCAAGTGGATTCTGGAACACTGCATGCCGGGTGGCTGCGATGCATCTCTCTCGGGCGATCTTCAGGAGGAGTCTCGCAATGGCCGCTCCTCCGGCTGGTACTGGCGCCAGGTATCCGCCGCCATCGCTGTCGGCTTTCTCAGGGAATTGCGGATCCACGGAAGCGCGGCCGGCTTTGCTCTGCTCTGGTCTGTGCTGGCTCCCGCATGGCTGCTCCTCACTTATCGATTGGAAGCGCATGCCGCTCTCATGGGCCGATTGTGGCGAATGGACTGGCCTTGGTCGAACCTCAGTGTCATCGGCCTGAACCTGGCCTCGAATCTGATTTTCATGGGTGCGGGTGCGGTCCTTTACCTCATCCCTTACACCGGAATTACCGGAAGCCTCCAACTGAGGCGGCTCATTCGATCCTTTCTCTGGGGCGCCCAGATCTTCGTTTGGGCGTCCGCGTGCATGTTTATGCTGCCGTTGATCTTTCCGTCTCACGCTGCCGCCGCCCTCGACGCGCGCACGCTCACAAACCTCGGTCAAATCGCAGATTGCAGGCCATGGTCCCTGGCCACGCGCGTTCCTTACTTTCTCGCCGTTCTTTGCGCTCTTTGGCCCGCGAGAGCTCGCTCCGGAAACGGGCGCGGCAGGATCGCCGCGTAGGCCACAATGACCGTCTCCGATCCCACGGGCAAGCCGCCCATTCTCACCGTCGCCGGAGAACGCCCCGCCGCGCCCTCCCCGCGCCCCGCGATCGTCGCGGGAGTGCTGGGCGCTCTCGACGCCGCTTTCCTCCTGTGCCGCGCGCCCCGGCCTCCGGTTCCATTCGCAACAAACCGCGAACTTCTCCTGCGGGCCTCGGCCTATGTGTTGGCCGCCGCCCTGGCCGGCGCTCTGTGCAGTTCGTTCTTCTGGAAGCGATTCGCGGCGGCCTTTCGCCGTTCCCTGCCCGTGGTCGCCCTTTCCAGCGCTGCCGCCTCGGTCTGGTTTTGCCCCGCTGTCCTGCTGTTTCGCCAGGATTCGCTGTGGATGGTGCCCGTCACGGCCGTCGCAGCCGCAACTCTTGCCGCATCCTGGCGAGCGATCGTTCCACTCAATCCCACTGCCGGCACCCTCGAAACCGACCGAACCGAGCTTTTTGCCCAGACGCTTCAGCCGCTTCCCCGGAGTCCGTGGTCTTTCGGCCTTGCCCTTTGCATTTACGGCGCCTGTTTCGAACTGCACGACCGCGATATTGTCACCGCCAGCGCCATGTTTGGCCTCTGCGGCTTTGTCTTCGCCTGGCAATTGACCCTCGCCGGCAACGACTCCACGCCAGACCGCGTTCTGCGAAACCGCGCTTCGCTGCGGCTGCTTCGCGCCGCGCTGCCGGCCATTCTCGTCGCCTTCCTCGCGCTTCTCGCCTGGAACCCGCGCCACAACCAGCCAATTGCGGCCGGTTCGGCTTCTCCAGACAACTCTGACCGCTCCGGCGGCGATTCTTCCAAAACCAAGCCGGACGAGTCTTCCGCGGCCGGAGCAGTCGGCTTCCCCGGCTATCAGAGCATCATCCTCTGGCCTATCTCCGAAAAGAAAGCATTCATTCTCCCGCCTCCGCCCGGCATCGCAACCAGCCTCGACCGCATCGCCAAGCCCTTGGTCATCGCCTTCGACGGGGCCTACTGGTACTTCCAGCCCCCCCAAAAGGCGCCCGGCCCCGATGCGAAGATTGCCCGGGGAAATCCCATCGCCGCGAATGTTCGCTCCACCAATTCCTTTCCGCTCACCATGGAAGCCCACCAGAAGCTCGGAACCCGCGTAAGCCTGGCCTGCTGCAGCGCCATCCAGATTGAAATTGAAAGCTGCGACAATCTGCCCGGCGATATGTTGCTCGGTGTGGTGCTGGCCAACTCCGCCGCCACGGGAAGAGCATTCCCCTCAACGCGAAACCTCGACCTCGGCCTTCAGCCCCTCATCGCAAACAGGGCCGCGCCGGTGGCGACCGGCTGCACACCGACAGCCCAGACGCTCCGATTCCCCGTCCCGCATCCTTCTCCGATGCGCAAATTCGACGAGATCAAAGTCATCTTCGCGCCCGACCCGAAACGGGGCGACGTGGGCGCAAAAATAGCCGTCAAGGCGTTTGAGCTGATCCCCCGCTAAAGCATTTCTCCTTCTCATGCATCCCCGAGCCGGCACTCTTCCCGGCTTTGCGCTAGGTACGGCGGCCTTTCTTGTCGGTATCCAATCGCTAACTCATCTCCGGCGCACGCAACGCCTCCAAAATAGCCCCCGCAATCTCCGCATCCGTCCCGCCACTCCCACCTTCGCCCGTCTTACCCCGCCGCTCCGCCAGAACCCCGTAAACGCGAACCGCCAACGCCGCCAACTGCACCGGATAACTCGGCAAGCTCCCCTGCGGAAACAAGTCGCGGTTGCTCTGAAGAAACGCCGCCGCCTCTTTCACCAGCGCGTGCCGCTCGCGGCTCGTCTCATCTTCGTACGTGAACATCCACTCCCGGACCCGCCGCGCAATCTCCGCCTGGCTTTCTGCGTCCACCGCAATCCCCGTAGCCGCAAAGATCCGGCAATCGTAATCCCTGCAAGTCTGCGGCCGGTCCGCGTAAATCGAGCACTCGTTCCCCACCAGCATCGGGCACTCGCCCCGCTCGTTATACCCCAGCAGCACATGCCCCTTCGGCAGCCCCGGCGCAGGAAACTTCAGCCCCCGCGGAATCCGCTTCAACGTCCCTGTCTCTTCCGGCTTGATATGGATGAACATCGACCCCCGGCAACACCCGCGGCACGTCCCGCACGGCACATCGGCCCCGCCGTCTCCCGACCGCAGCGCGTCCTCCGTCGCGTCCAGCCACGCAGAAAATCCCCCCGCCTGCACCCGCACCAGCGCAGCCTGAGCCTCCTCACCGGGTTCGCGCTTCTTGCTCATTCAAGTGTGATCCAGACCCTTGCTTCCCCTATTTCCGCGGCGCTACGCTGGCTGACCTCTAAAGGAGGCATGCAAAAAATGAGCGCACTCTGTTCAAAATGCCACGCCCCGGTTGCCGACCCCTGGAAGTTCTGTCCCCTCTGCGGGACCGCCATCCCCCTCGAACCAACACCCACGGCCGCGCCGGAAACTCCGCCGGGCGCCGCCCAAAAGGCTCCCGCGAAAGGCGCCTTCACCGGCCTCCTCTTCGGCATGCTCTTCGTGCCCATCCTGGCCATCGTCGGCGCCATGCTCTGCCTCACCGGCCTCGGCGCAATCCTCGGCGTGCCCATGATTATCGCCGCCATCTTCGCCCCGCTCCTCGGCCCCATGATCGGCATCGGCGCCCTCCACGGCGACTGCCCCTGGTGCGGAACCCGCATCCACAGCATGATCCGCGTGCCCGACTTCTACTGCCACGCGTGCAGCAAGCGCATCCTCATCAAAGACCGCAAGTTCATTCCGACGGAGTGACGGCCCGCTTCATCTTCAGCTCCATGAACTTGCCCGCCCGGAGGTGATTCTCAATGTCTTCCAGGCTGTGCCCCGTCGTCTCCGGCACAAACTTCCACACAAACAGGAAGCAGAGAAAGTTCAGCCCCGCGTAAACCCACATCGCCCCGCCCGTCCCCAGCACAGCCACCGTGCTCAGCGCCGTCGAAGTGATAATCAAATTCGACCCCCACAGCGTCGCCGCATGAACGCTGCTCGCCTTGCCGCGAATCGCCAACGGGAACATCTCCGAACCCATCAGCCACCCGATCACCTGCACGCCCCCCGCATTGAACACCATGTAAATCAGCAGGCACACCACAAGCCAAATCGATCCCGTCTGCGTCTTCGCCATCCCCAACTGGAACATGATCCCCAGCACAATCAAGCTCACCACCGTCCCCGGAACCATCACCAGCGTCAGCCTCCTGCGTCCCACGCGGTCCACAATCTGCCGCCCGATCGCCGTCATGCTCACAAACACAATCGACACGCCCAGACTCGCCAGCAGCGCCGCGCTCTTGCCAAACCCCGCCCCTGACAGCACCGTCGGCGTGTAATAAATCATTGTCTCGAGGCCGCCCAGTTGCGTGAACGCCGCCACGCCAAACGCTGCAATCGCCGCCGGCCTGATCCACGGTTCCAGCAGCATGCTCCAGGGCGCCTTCTTGCCGCTGCCGCCCTCGGCCACCACTTGCCGGATCTCTTCCAGCTCCGGCGTCAGGTCCGCATCCTTCTCCCGCACCCGCTCCAGCACCGCCCGCGCCCGCTCCATCCCGACGTTTTCCGCCAGCCACCGCGGGCTTTCCGGCAGCCAAAGCATGAAGACGAACAGAATCATCGCCGGGAAAACGGCCGCCGCAATCATCCATCGCCAGCTCCACACATCCTGCAAGGTGAAGCCCACAATGTTCGCCACCAGAATCCCCACCCCGATCGACAAATTGAAGCTGATCACCAGCCTGCCCCGCCGGCTCGGCGGCGCCAGCTCGGCAATGTACATCGGCGTCACCTGCGACGACCCGCCCACGGCAAACCCCAGCAGAATCCGCGACAACGCCAGCAGTTGCGGACTAGGCGAAAGGCTCGATGCCAGTGACCCCGCGCAGAAGATGCACGCCACCGTCATAATCGTCCGCTTCCGCCCGATCCGCTCGGAAATGGTCCCGCAACTCAGCGCTCCAATCACCGCGCCCACCAGAATCGCCGAAGCCACCATCTCCTGCATCCGGTGCCCCAGCCCGAACTCGCTCGTAATCGGCAGCAGCGCCCCGGAGATGATCCCCGTGTCGTACCCGTAGAGGAACCCGGCAATCGCCGTAACCCCGGTAATGACATACAAAAACGAAGCGATCTTCGTTGACGGTCGATTGAGTGCTGTTCCCATCCTGGATTCCTCGTTACTTTAAGTCCTGCAAGTTCATAGGAAACTGGTCAGAATCATATTAACGTTGCCCGGGCAGGTGGCCCACCTGTTGCGTAACGACCATGCTTGGGTGCCCCATCCTTGCGCGGCTTCATCGCGGAAGGGTGGGATACCGCAAATCTCATTCAGCCGCCCGCCAACCTCGATCCTGACGACAATACTTGTTGCAACGAATATCTTCCCCCGCGCATCCAATACCATGTAAGGCAGAAAGGCCCCGAGGAGGTCCACCATGTCCCTTCGCCCAGTCAAGCAGATTCTTCAAACCAAGCCCACCCTCGAAGGCGCCGGCGTCAAGCTCCAGCGCGCCTTCGGCTTCGGCAAAACCGCCGAGTTCGATCCCTTCCTGCTCCTCGACGATTTCCGCAACGAAAATCCGGCTGACTACATCGCCGGCTTCCCCTGGCATCCCCATCGCGGCATCGAAACCATCACCTACGTCCTGGCCGGCGAAGTGGCCCACGGCGACTCGCTCGGCAACAAGGGCCGCATGACCGCCGGCGACGTCCAGTGGATGACCGCCGGCAGCGGCATTCTCCACCAGGAAATGCCCACCGGCGACGCCAACGGCCGCATGCACGGCTTCCAACTCTGGGCCAATCTGCCCGCCGCGCTCAAAATGACCGACCCGCGCTACCAGGACATTCCCTCCGCCGCAATCCCCGAAGTCACTGAGGACGACGGCACCCACGCCCGCATCATCTGCGGCGACTTCTGGGGCCAGCGCGGTCCGGTCGAGGGCGTAGCCACCGATACCCGCAACGCAAACGCGCGTTACGTCGACATCTCCGTCCCCCCCGGCAAGCGCAAGCGCATCCAGGTCGAAACCGCGCGCAACGCCTTTGCCTACGTCTTCGCCGGCGCCGGAACCTTCCGCGACGCCTCCGATCCGCAGGCCGTCCTTACCGAGTCCGCCACCAACCCCAACGCCCCGCCGGTTTACGACGCGAAAAATCACTCGCTCGTCCTCTTCGATCGCGGCGATGAAATTGCAGTCCAGGCTGGCCCCGAGGGCATTCGCTTCCTGCTCGTCAGCGGCAAGCCGCTGGAAGAACCGGTAGCCTGGCACGGCCCCATCGTCATGAACACCGAGGTGGAGTTGCGCCAGGCCATTGCCGAGCTGCACAACGGCTCCTTCATCCGCCACCGGTGAGTGGGCGTCGCGCTTCCGCTCTTTCCTTTCCCAGGTCCCCGTCGCCGCGCGGAGACCTGGGCCGCGCGCACCCGGTTTCGCTCAAACAGCAAGCCTGTCGGAATGATTTGACTTCCGTAGCAACCCGTCGATAAGCTCTGCTTCAGGCGCTCTGGAATTCCCAAGCCACGCAGCGCCCGGAGTTCCCCAATGGCAAAAACGCACCTGACTCAAGAAGATCTCGCCCGCTACAACGAAGACGGATTCCTGCTGGTTCGCGGCATGCTCAGCGCAGAGGAAGTTGGCCTGCTCGCCCGCACCGCGCGCGAAGATCGCGTCCTCGATCAACACTCCTCGGGCCGCGCCGACGGCGAAGGCGGAACCATTCGTCTTTCGCTCTGGAACCATCCCACCAACACCATCTATGGCGTCATCGCCCGCTCCGAGTCCATGGTTGGGTACGCCGAACAGATCCTCGGTGGAGAGGTCTATCACTATCACTCCAAGATGATCATGAAAGACGCCAAGATCGGTGGCGCCTGGGCATGGCACCAGGACTACGGCTACTGGTATCAGAATGGCGTCCTGTTCCCGCTGCTCACCAGCGCGTTTATTGCCGTCGACCCCGCCACCCGCCAGAATGGCTGCCTCCAGGTGATTCGCGGCTCCCATCTCGCCGGTCGCATCGAACATACGCTCACCGGCGATCAGGCCGGCGCGGACATGGAGCGCGTGGAGAAACTCCTCGAGCGCCAGGAACTCGTTCATGTCGAAATGGAGCCAGGGGACACGCTCTTCTTCCACGCCAACCTGCTCCACCGGTCTGACCAGAACCACTCAGACCATCCGCGCTGGTCCATGATTGTCTGTTACAACGCCGCCAGGAACAACCCGTATAAGGAGTCGCACCACCCGCGCTATACCCCTCTCTCCAAGGTCCCCGATGCTGCCATTCTCGAGGTGGGCGCACACCGCTTCGGCGCTGCCGGCGAGGATGCCGGATTCATCGTTCCCGGCGATGACCGCAGCGCCACCAGCCTGAACAAGGAGTAACGGTTCACACAGAACACAGCCTGGCCGGGTGAATGGTTCTTGAGTCCCATTGCGGCAGTGGGCCGGGTGGAGGATACTGTTCCCATGGCGACGCAGCCCATCGGCGACCGGTTTGTTCCCGTGGAAGAGTACCTCTCCACCGTCTACGAGCCCGATTGCGATTACGACGACGGCGTGGTCGTGGAGCGCAACTTGGGAGAATTTGAGCACGCATTCCTGCAAATCACTCTAGGCACGCTGTTTACCGTCAACATGGACGCCTGGGGCGTCTTCGGCCTCACCGAGCAGCGCGTCCAGATCCTGCCTTGCAAGTTCCGCGTCCCCGATGTCTGCGTCCTGAAGCTCGGCGCCCCGGCCGAGGACATCCTGACCCGCCCGCCGCTCATCGCAATCGAGATTCTCTCGCCGGAAGACTCAGTTCGCCGCGCCGCGAAGAAAGCCGCCGAATACATCGAATTTGGCATCGAGCATGTCTGGATCGTCGACCCGCACGCGCGCGTGGGCTACCGAGGCAGTGCCACCGGGTTGGAGTTGGTTCCTGGCGGCGTTTTCACCGTGCAGGGAACGCCCATCCAGGTTTCGATTGCCGAGTTGTTTGAGAAGCTGGACCGCATCCGCGCCCGCGGCAGCCGATAGGCGAGAACTGAACCTTCACGAGCGCCCTCAAGCTCAGCGCCTCATGCCGCTTGGCCAGTCGCCGCCGATCAAGGAACGGAGCTGAAAGCTAGAAGCTAAGAGCTAACACCTTTCACGCCCCCACCGGCAAATCCGCCGACAGAATATTCATCGGTGTCAGCCCCCGCTGCCGCAGCGCCCGCAAACTCAGCGCGTCATGCCGCTTGGCCAGCCGGCGCCCATTGTGGTCCACCACCAGCCGGCAATGGAACCACGCCGGCGGCTCAAACCCCAGCGCGCGGTAGAGCAAAATCTGCCGCGCCGTCGACTTCAGCAGATCCGCTCCGCGCACCACTTCCGTGATGCCCATCTCCGCATCGTCGGCCACGCAGGCAAGCTGGTAGCTGGGCCCGCCGTCGCGCCGCCACACCACAAAGTCCCCGAAATCCTTCCCCGCCACAAAGGTTTGCAAGCCCAGGTTCGCGTCTTCAAACGCCACCACCTCGCCCTGCGGAACCCGGAACCGCCAGTTGAACCCCTCCGGCGATTCCACCGCGCTCGCCGTCGGCCCCGGCAGTTGCGTTGCCGACCCCAGATGCCGGCACGTGCCGGGATAAATCGGCTCGTCGTCCAGCGGCTCCATCTTCTCGCGCGATCCGTCGCGCCCGCTCTCATGCGGCGCGCCCAGCGCGGCTTCAAGATCCTTGCGCGAGCACCGGCAGGGGAACAGGTACCCGCGCCACAGCAGCCGCCGCCAAGCCGCCAGGTAGAGATTCCGCCGCTTGCTTTGCACATACGGCGCATGAGGCCCGCCCTTGTCCGGTCCCTCGTGCCAGCGGATGCCCAGCCAGCGCAAGTCTTCCAGCGCCGCGTCCGCATACGCGCTGCGGCTGCGCTCCTGGTCCAGGTCGTCCATGCGCATCACCAGCGCCCCGCCCGCCTCCCGCGCGCGCTGCCACGCCGTCCAAAACGTGCGCGCGTGGCCCACGTGCAGGTACCCCGTCGGCGAAGGCGCAAGCCGGCCCCGATAGCTTGAAACCGGCATTGGAGCAAGGCTGGCCATACGCCTTTAAGTCTAGCCAGCCCAATCCTCGCCGCATAGGTACACTTTGATTCCCCCCCGTGCAGACCCTACTCCGTCGCGTCCCCATCGCCATCGTGATCGTGATGCTGATAGTGCCCGATCTGGCGGCTCAGATGATCGGCATCCACCGAGACCTGCACCACATCCATCTCGTCCCCGTCGCAATCCACCACCAGCAGCTCCATCCGCTGCCCGTCGGGATGCACATAAATCAGCGTCTGGTTCTTCCCTTTGCGGCTGGTCTCGCGGATCATCCGCTCCCAACCCGGCCCCAGCTTCTGCTCCACCATCTGGTTCAGTTCTTCGCCGTCCACCGCTTCGGTAAAGTTCTCAAACTCCGCCACGTGCAGCCCGTTGGCTCCGCCATCGGTCGCCTTGTGCGCAATCAGGCTCACCAGCCCAAGGAACGGAATCCGCGTGGCCCGCACGTGATAGCGGCTCTCGATCCCGCTCACCACGCCGTCAAACCCGCTCTCGCCGCTGCCCGCCAGCACCGCCATGGGAATCGCCAGCGCTACAAACCCAATCGGAATCAACCACAGCCGCTTCATTGGTCGCCGCCCTTCTTGTCCTTTTCCTTCTCCTTGCCGCGCGCGCCTTTCTCCACATCTCCGAGAGCGCTCAGCCCGCCAATCCCCTTCAGCTTGCCCAGGTCCTCCATCCGCATCGGCCCCAAAATCAGCACAATCGTCAGCTCCTTCGGCTCAACCGACAAGATGAACATCCCGTGCGTCTCCCCGTTCACCAGCTTCACCATCACATCCGTCGTCTCGCCCGTCTTGCGCTCCCGCTCCCGCACAATCGGCGACCATTCGCTGGTCTCGAAATACTGCCGCAGTTTCTCGATCTCCTCCATCGAGAACTGCCCTTCCTTGTCGAATTCGTACTCGCGCACGTAAATCCCGTCCAGCCCCTCGATCAGCCTCCGCGTCGCCGCCTCATCCTGATCCTTGCCGTTCATGAACTTCGCGGCAAACTCCAGCATGTTCTTGCCCAGCGTCACCTCCGTCACATCCGAAGCCCGCGCCGCCAGTTCCTTCTCCACCGCCGAAGGCAAAGGCAACGGAGAAGGCTGTGCCACTGCCCCCACGGTCATTGCAGCCACTCCCAAAACCACTGAACAGATTCGCATTCGCATCCTGATCGCTCCTTATTCCTGTCCTCGGCCATGGGCCGCCAGTTGTTCGTTCATCCGGTTCAGCGCATGACCCGTAATCCGCAGCGCCGTCAACACCTGTTCCCGCGCCGCTTCGCCCCTGCGCCGCTCCTCGCGCACATGCGCCTCCCACTCCGCCGCCCCGCCCAGCACCGCCGCCAGCGCCAGCCCAGCCGCCAGCCGCTGCCACACCACCGCAACCCGCCGCGGCCTCCGCGCATTCCGCCGCGCCATGATCCCGCGCTTCAGGCTCACCGGCGCAGCCCGCCGCTCCAGCGCCTGCCGCAGTTCCTGCTCAAACTCCTCCATCGGTTCAAGCTCCACTTGCCTGCTCCTTCACCCGCAAATACTCCTTCAAATGCCGTTCCGCCTTGGCCCGCAACAGCTTCAATCCTCGTTGCAGATTGCTCTTCACCGTGGCCAGCGGCGCCTCCAGCGTGGCCGCAATCTCCTCCGGCGTCAAATCCTCCTGGTAGCGCAGAATCAGCGCCGCCCGCTGCGACTCCGGCAGCGTCGCCAGCAAGCCTTCCAGCCGGGAGCCCAACGGAGAGGATCTCGGCTCAAGCCGCATCCCGTGACCCTCGTCAATCTCCACCCACAAGTCCACGCACCGCACCCGCCGCCTTCTCATCGCATCCGCCGACCGGCTCATCGTCACCCGCCGCAGCCAGAAGCACGCATGCCCCGCGCTCTCCAACTTGCCCAGATGCCGGTCTAACTCCAAAAACACATCCTGCGCAATCTCTTCCGCCAGCCCCCGGTCGCCCGTCATCCGAACGGCGAGCGAAAACACCATCGACTGGTGCTCCTCCACGAGTTGTTCGAAATCCGGCTGCCATCCGTGGGCCATGCGTTTCGCTTCTACTCTCTAATCCGCACCGACGCGCCTTCGCGGATGCAAAGAGTTACGCGAGCCAACAAAAAAAGTTCGGAGCAAAAAATGACGTGAACGGAAAAGAAGAAAGCTCAGCGCAGATTCGGAATGCTGGGGCAACTCCAGGCGCGCCGGTCCCTACTCCCTATTCCGTGTTCCCTGTCTCTAGAACAGATCCGGAATCGAATGGAACGCAATCCGCGTCGGCGCGGCCTTGAACGCCGTCAGCATCGTCGCCGGAGCCAGCGTGCCCATCCCGTATTTATTGTTCAATTGATCCATGATCGCCAGCAGCCGCGTCCGGCTCTGCTCATCTTCGGTCCCGTCGAACAGGTTCAGCGTGTGCAGCCGGTCCGGCACCAGCCCATTCAAATGCACGCCAATAAAGTACGGCTGCTGGGATTCCTTCCCCGTTGGCCGCTGCGCCCACAATCGGCTCAGCGCCGCAATGAGCGTTTGATTGTCCTGGCACTCGCTCAGGTGCAACTCGCTTTTCCATCCGCGCGTCGGTACGCCAAAGTTACTCACTGGACCGCGTTTCCCCTTCGGCCCCGCAAACCCGATCGCCAATCCAATGCTGCTCGCCCATAACCCTTGCGCCCGCAGCCGCATCGCCGCCTTGTGCAGCAGCTTGTGCGCCACCGCCCAGGCCTGCTCCGGCGTCCGCATCTCCGGTGCCAGCACATGCTGGTGGCTCAGCGACTTGGCATGGTCCGTCTCCGCCATGTCGAAGTCTTCCCCGCGCAGCCAGTGCCACAGCCGCTCGCCCCACACGCTGCCCCACAGCTCGCCCGCCTGCTCGCAGCTCAGCGCCAGCAACTGCTCCATGCTGGTGATGCCCTTGTCATTCAGCCGCTGCTCCGTCTTGGCGCCAATGCCTGGCAAATCCCGCAGCGTGAGTTGCCGCAGCGCCTCGGGCAGAAGATCCAGCGGCAGCGCCACCAGCCCGTCCGGCTTCTCCATGTCGCTGGCCACCTTGGCCAGGTACCGGTTGGTCGCGAGGCCCACCGAGCTGCGCATCACCGGGCCGACCTGTTCGAGAATGCGCGCCTTCACCCGCCGGCCCAGCTCCATCGCCGCCAGCAGCGGCCGTTCCCGCCCCATCAGCCGGCAGGCCATCTCGTCAATCGAAAGCACCGCCGTCACCGGCACGCAGCTCTCCACTGCCTCCACAATCCGGTGGTGATACTCCACATACAGCTCGTGCCGCGCCTCCACCAGCTCAATCCCTGGACACATCCGCTTGGCGTCGGCCACAACGGTTCCGGTCTTCACGCCAAAGGCCTTGGCCTCGTAACTGGCGGCAATACAAACCGTAGTATCGGCCATCATCGGCACGACGCCCACCGGCCGCCCGCGCAGCTCCGGCCTCGCCTGCTGCTCCACCGACGCAAAGTAGGAGTTCAAATCCACGAATAGCCAGTTGACCCGCGGCCCGGGCTCCGGCGTTTCCGGCGGATACGCCGCCTCAGGCTCCAGAGCGGAGTCCGCCTCCAGGCGCTGAACCTCTTCCGGCCACTCGTCAGCCAGGGTGGGCGGCTCCGGATTGGGACCGGTTGCCATATCGATACAGTTTCGCCGTTTATTCTCTTCAGCGCAAGAGCAATCTTGCCAATTCCCCTCAAAATGATAAAAAATTAGACGATGATGGATCTGTGGGGCGCGGCTCCGCTCCATCCAGTTTCGGGTCTTCCTGTCGCAACGGTCACTATGCGACAGATTTCCCGATTCCTTTGGAATTAGATCAATGAGTATGCACAGCCTGATTCAATGGTTCGCAACCATCGAGAACGCCGTCGCCGTCCTGGTCACCGTGGGCGTAGCGGTGTTCCTTGTCTGCTGCCTGGAGTGCACCGAGTGCCCCTCCCGCGACAAGGACGACCTCTTCCGCCGCCATAACGCCTAGTGCTGCCGCGTTGGCCGGCGGATTCGCATTCCGTTTTTACAGCCTTGTTTATTTCCCTGTCTCGGCGCCTGCCGCCGGCTTCAAATACTCCTCAAAATGCGCCAGGATCCGGTTATACAAATGCTGCTTTACATCCGCCCCCGCTATCGAGTGCGTCTTCCGCGGATAAATCTGCAAGTCGTACGGAATCCCGGCTTCAATCAGCTTCTGCACAAACTGCACCGTGTTTTCAATGTGCACGTTGTCGTCCCCGGTTCCATGCGCCAACAGCAGCCGCCCCTTCAGATTCGCCGCCGTGTTCACCACCGAGAAATCCTTGTATCCCTCGGCAAACTCCGCCGGCAGGCCCAGGTAACGCTCCGTATAAATCGAGTCGTAATTCTTCCAGTCCGTGACCGGCGCCACCGCAACCCCGGCGCGGAACCGGTCCGAGTGCGTCATCGCGTAGAGCGTGAACGTGCCCCCCCAGCTCCAGCCCCACCAGCCCAGCCGCTTCGGGTCCAGTTGCGGATACTGCTTCAACGCCGCATCCACCACCGTCAGTTGATCCTCCAGCTGCACCGGCCCAAAGTTCCGATACGCCGCCTGCGCAAACGCGCGTCCCCGCATCCCCCCGCCGCGATTGTCCGCATGCAGCACCGCAAACCCATGCTGCGCCAGCAGTTCGTCGAACAGCAGTTCGCTACTGCCCCAGCGATTGCTGACCGTCTGCGCCGCCGGCCCGCCATAGGGATTCACAATCAGCGGTATCGATGCCGCGCCCGTACCCTCCGGCAACAGCAGCGTCGCATACAGCGTGGTGCCATCGTGAGCCTTCACCTCAAGCTGCTCCGGCGCGCGCAGGCGATAGGACTCCAGGGTCTGCGCCGTCCACACCACGTTGCACTTGCCCGCCGTGGCGGGGTTCCCCACCGTGGCGCACAACCGCATCGCCGGAGGCTCCATCTGCGCCGATTGCGTGTCCACAAACCCGCCGCCGATGGGCGCGAAGTTGCCGTAGTGGCTCCCCGCTCCGCCGCTCAACTGCTTCCGCTCCCCGCTGAAGTTCACCTGCCACAACTGTTGTTCCAGCGCGTTGCCCTCGTTCGACGTGTAGTCGATCACCTGCCCCTCGTGATCCACGCGCGACACCTCGCCCACCTCGAAATCGCCCTTTGTCAGTTGCCGCTCCAGCTTCGCCGTGGCTGTCTCCGGGTTGGCCGCGTCGTAGCTGTAGAGGTAGAGATGGTTGTGCCCGTCGCTCCAGTTCGCCAGCACCATCGTCCCCTGTCCCACTGAAACGTCATACCCGTCGTCGATGAACTTGTCGTCGCTCAGCTCCAGCACCGCGTGGGCCTGTCCGTTGGCAGCCTCGGCAAACCAGATTGCCCGGTGCTTGTGGTCGCGGTTCAGCGTCTCCACCCACACCGTCTTGCGATCCACCCAGCCAAACCGCGGAATGTAATCCTGGCCCGCCTTGATCGGCAGCTTCACCCACACCGTCTTGCCGCCCTGCGCGCTCACCAACCCCAGCCGCACATCGGGATTGGGGTCGCCCGGCTGCGGATAGCGTTGCGTGTCCACCTTCGCGTGGGTCGGAATCCAGTCCGTGATCGGATAAGCCGGCACGTCTGTCTCGTTCATTTGCAAATACGCCAGGCTCTTTGAATCCGGCGACCAGAAGTAATTGCTGCGCGTCTCCAGCTCTTCCAGGTAAACCCAGTCCACCTCGCCATTCAGCGTATCCGCCTTGGGCGCTGCGGCCACCATGTTGGCCGGCGTTCCGGGCTCCTTCAACCGCACCACCGCCAGTCCGTGCTCGCGCACAAACGAAATGAACTCTCCGTTGGGAGAGAACTTCGGATCGTCCCCCGAGCCCTCGCCCGCAAACCCAATCTGGATCCCCGTGCCCGTCTTCAGATCGAAAAGCCACAACCTCCCGTTCGAGTCGAACAGCAGATGCGACGAGTCCGGCGCCCAGATGCAGTTGGCCATCTTGTAGCGCGAGCGATGGTCGCTGTCCGTCTCGGTCGCGCTGCCCCCGGCCAGCGACGCCAGCTTGGCCTGGCTCACCAGCACGCTGGACTTGCCCGATCCCAGGTCCAGCTCAAGCAACTCGCCGCCCTCCAGGTAGGTCAAGTGCTTCCCGTCTGGCGACCAGGTGAGCCCGCTCGGCGGCCGTCCGGTCAACGGCCCATGTCCAAAGATCGCCTCCACCGTCAGCGCCTTTGCCGGAGCCTGCGCGCCAAGTGGAAGGGTTGTGAACGAAAACGCAGTAACAACAGACAGCAGAAATCTGGCAGCACGGGACAAAAGAAATACCTCCACCGGAAGAACCCGCGCCGGCCTGTTAGATCGCGCTCCGGGAGGCCGGGGAATCTTCCAGCCTGAAGTGTAACTCACGGCTTGCGCGGGCTGGGTAGACAGCGTATCTTCCGCTCTATGCACTGGGCAACTCCGCGGGAACGAGAGAGACTGGGTCAGGCGCGGCGCAAGCAGGTGGGCCGCCAGCAACACGACACCTTCAACCCCAAAATCCGAAAGACCTCACCGCTCGATCTGCTTGAGCGCTCCATGCACGGCCGCGTTCCCGCGCTCATTCAGCTCAAATACCAGCTCATGGCCGCGTCGCCCTTCGGCTACTTTCGCGGCGCCGTCCCCGTCATGGCCGCCGACCTCGCCGCTCTGCCCAACACCGGCATCGTCTGCCAGCTCTGCGGCGACGCCCACGTCCGCAACCTCGGCGCCTATGCCGCCCCCGACGGCCGCCTGATCTTCGACATCAACGACTTCGACGAGACCATTCGCGGCCCCTTCGAGTGGGACCTGAAACGCATGGCCGCCTCGCTCACCCTGGCCGGCCGCGCCGCCGGCCATAAAGACGCCTCGGCCCGCATCGCCGTGGAACGCTGCATCCAGCGCTATTGCGCCCAGATGCGCGCATTTGCCCAGATGCCGACCCTCGAGGTCGCCCGCTTCCAGGTCCACCGCATCGGATCAGTCATGCCCGTCCACGATGCCCTGCTCAAAGCCGAGCGCGCCACTCCGCAGCACACGCTTGAGCAGCTCACCGAGCCCGCCGGCGCAAAACCCGGCGCAGCCAAAGGCAAATTCGGCGCACCCCGCCGCTTCAAAACGCTCAAGCCCACCCTCACCCGCGTCACTGGAGCGAAGGCCGAAGCGGTCCTCGCTGCATTGGGCCCCTACCGCAAGATGCTCGAGCCCCAACGCCAACACCTGCTCTCCCTCTACCGCCCTGTCGACGTGGCCTTCAAGGTCGTCGGCACCGGCTCCGTCGGCCTCCGCGACTACTGCGTCTACTTTGAGGGCAACGGCCCCGCCGATCCGCTCTTTCTCCAAATCAAGGAAGAGCCCGATTCTGCCTATACGCCCTATCTCCCCGATGCCCACCCCGCCCACCACAACGGCCAACGCACCGCCGAGGGCCAGCGCGCCATGCAGGTGCAATCCGACCCCTTTCTCGGCTGGACCCACATCGCCGGCCGCCAGTTCCTCGTCCGCCAGCTCAACGATCACAAGGGCTCCATCGAGCTGGAAGACCTGGCCGGAAGCGCCCTCGAAGCCTTTGCCGAACTCTGCGGAGAACTCCTCGCCCGCGGCCACGCCCGCTCCAGCGACCCCCTCATTCTCGCCGGCTACCTCGGCTCCGGCGACGGCTTTGCCCAGGCCCTCGCCAAATTCGGCGCGGCCTACGCCAGCCAGACCGAGAAAGACTGGCAAGACCTCCGCCGCTCCCGCAAACCGGCAACCAAACCCTAGCCCGCCTCCGAACAACCCCCGTGCCTGTCGTTGTCGCCCTGGTGTAGAATTCCGGAGACTTCAGCCCCCATGGTGCTCCGAGGCGACGCAATGGCTTTCTTCCGGTACTCGTCCGCTGTTCTGCTCGGTTTCCTTTCCGTCACCGCCCTGGTAGGCGCCTTCCCCCTGCTGACCAGCCCCGATGGCGAACCCTGGGATATGCCGCAAAGCCTCCTCGATCACTCCCCCTTCCATTCCTTCCTTATTCCCGGAATCGTCCTCGTCATCATGAACGGACTCATGAGCCTCTTCGTCCTTTGGCTCACGCTACGGCACAAAAGCAACTACGGCCTCTGGATCGCCGCCCAGGGATGCGTCCTCTTCGGCTGGCTCACCGTCGAATGCCTGGTCCTCCGCATGGTCCTCTGGCCCCACTACTTCTATGGCGTCGTCGCGCTCCTCCTGGTCGTCTTCGGCTACGTCCAGCGCAAAGCCCCGTTCGCCTGAACGCCCCACCCGCCGCCGCCCGCCTCGCATCCATCCTGCCCACCCTCTACGGTCGCCGGTATACGTCGTACCCCTCCAGCCGCACCATCGGCTTGAACTCCTTCAGCAGCAACCGAAGCACGTCCTCGCGTTGCGGCGTCATGTCCGCCTTGATCTGCAAATTCCGCTTCACGATCAGCCAGCGAATCCCCCGCGCCCGCGCCTCTTCCGCAACATCAGCGGGTGAATACGGATCGGTAGCCGGGTCCCACAGCAGCACCGGAAACCGCGGCGTCCGCCCCGTCGCAAAGTAAAACGGGTCCTCGCCCGGAATCAGAATCACCCCGTCCGAAGCGGGAATATGGACCGCCGCAAACCGCAGCAGCTCCTCAAACTCCGGCAGAAAAGGCCCCGGAGTCGCCATCCCCGCCAGCGCGGGAACCGTCGTGTGAACCGCCACCCCCTCCAGAAACTGCGCGTACGACAGCCGCTCTTCGCCGGCAACGTAAACCCCTCCGCACACCAGCAGCGTCCCCGCAATCACCGCGGCCATCGCCGCTCTTGCCGGCCCCTCATCCAAAACCAAAAGCAAATCGGCCACCAGCACCATCAGCAGCGGCCAAATCGCATACGTCGATCCCCAAAGCTGCTGCGACATCAGCGTTCCGTTGATCGTGGCCAGCACAATCGCCGGCAGCAGCGCCCGCAGGCTCAGCCCTCGCCGCAAATTGACGAGCGCCAGCACCGCCGAGAGAACCAGCAGCAGCGGCCAAAGCGCCAGCAGGCTGTCCGTCCGGTCGTCGGCATCCTCCGCAATCGCACAACTCACGAGCGTCCAAACGAACGGCGCCGCCAGCAAGCCCAGCGCCAGCACCCGCGCCCAGAGAGCCTTCCGCAGACCGGTGCGCAGCAGCGCCACAGCCGCCGCAACACACGGCAGCATCCACAACAGCCTCGGCTCCTGGTAAACCCCCACCATCGCCGTCAATCCCGGCATCCGCCGCTGCGCCGCAAAACCAATCGTCCAATGAACGTAGTTTCCCAAGCCAGTAGTGAACTCGATCAACAACAGAGCGGCAATCAGGGCGACAGCCGCCCCAGCCAGAACCGCCAGCAATGCCCGGGCGCTTACGCCATCTCTCCCACCCCCCAACCACCGCGCGCCCAGCAGCAGCACAACTGCACCCACCATCCCCGCCAGAAACACCAGCCCGATGTTCTGTTTGAAGAAGAGCGGCAGCACCGCGGCTGCGCCCGCAACCAACGGAAGGCCGAGCGCCCTCAACGAACCATCCGACACCTCGCGGCACCGCTCCACCCGTTGCAACAGCAAGAGAGCAACCAGCACCGCGAAGATGCAATCGCAGTCGTACGAGGGATGCGGCAGAATGCAATAGAGTCCCAGCACGCACAGCGCCGCGGCAAGGACCACCGAAACGGCCCACACCGCCCCCTTCCGTTCCCGCAGCCTGCCCAGCACAATGCGCCACGCCGCCACCGTGCCCAGGCCGCCCACCACTGCGCAATACACAACATGGTGAAAGAAAACCCGCCCGGTCCAGCGGATGATCGCCGCCTGCATCAGGAACGTGAGCGGCGCATGAGCAAAAGGAAAGTCACGATAAGGCATCTGCCCCAGCGCCATCCGCGCGGCGCTGTCCAGCACATAACTCAGGTCCCACAGCACCACCAGGTGCGCGTTCTGCCAGAGCACCACCGCCGCCGTGGCTACAAACAGCCCCGCCGCCGCAATCCAGTCGCGGCGCTTCCACTCCATCCTGCGTTCCCGCCGCTCATCCGTGTGCGTCATCGTTCCGCTTCCCACTCTAAATGGACCCGCGCCCTACAATGAATCGATGCCTGACCAGAAGCCCGAGAGCGTACGCATGGTCGTCCCCATGCTGGTCTGCCGCGACCCCGCCGCGGAGATCGAGTTTCTCCAGGCAGCCTTCGCCGCCGTGGAACTCTCCCGCCGCCAGAGCGAAAGCGGCGCCATCGTCCACGCCACGCTCGCCATCGGCCCCTCGCTCGTCATGCTCCACGACGAATCCCCCCACCTAGCCAGCCGCGCCCCGCAGCCCGACGGCAGCTCCTCCGTCGTGGTTTACCTCTATATCGATGCCGTCGATCAGGTCGTCGCCCGCGCAGTCCAATCCGGAGCCCGCATCCTCCTCCCTGCCGAGAACGCCTTCTGGGGCGACCGCGTCGCCCGCATCCTCGACCCCGCGGGCCACGTCTGGAACGTAGCCACCCGCCCCGCCGCAACCTGGTACCGTGACCGCATGTTTTGGTAATTGCCGGAATGTAGCGCCGGCCTCCTGGCCGGCTGTAGCGCGGACGTCCTCGTCCGCGCTTGTCCAGGATTCATTACCAATTCATGCGGTCTTACCACTAGCAGCCTGTTCCCTCGTCCCTGAGTCCCTCCTCCCCACTTCCTCGCCACGGCGGGCCTTCGGCCTGTCCCCTGTTCCCTGCCGGGGTCCCT
>Ga0302320_10003720_pt1 | contig 35154 bp, 27 predicted proteins | sample Bog_T0_3_FD_202130 | JGI IMG/M metagenome (GOLD analysis project Ga0302320, IMG submission 202130) | Peat permafrost microbial communities from Stordalen Mire near Abisko, Sweden - Bog_T0_3 | ecosystem: Environmental > Terrestrial > Soil > Wetlands > Peat | place: Sweden: Abisko, Stordalen Mire...
GACCTTGTGTCCGCCCGCTGACCCGGCCTTGTGTCCGCCCGCTGACCCGGCCTTGTGTCCGCCCGCTGACCCGGCCTTGTGTTGGTCCGTTGGAGTAAGTTTATGCATATAGCCCATTTAATTCCTATATTCCCGTTCCTGGCCTTTGCCATCAATATTTTTGTCGGCCGGCGGCTAAAGATCGCCAGTGCCTATGTGGCCATCGGGGCCTGTATCCTTTCTTTTCTACTTTCTTTAAAAGTGCTGATGGATTATAACGCCGGGCTTATCGGTTCCTATGATCTGGGCAATTGGCTGACAGTGGCCGGTAAACCATTAAATTTTGGTGTCATCGTTGATCCCTTGACTATCATGATGCTTTTAGTAGTGACCTTTATTGGCACTTTTATCCTGATCTATTCGGTGGGATATATGCATGATGATCCCAGATTCTCCAGATATTTCGCGTATATTTCACTTTTTATGGGTTCCATGCTGGGACTGGTACTGGCGGATAATTTTATAATGCTGCTTATTTTCTGGGAAGGGGTGGGTTTGTGCTCTTATCTGTTGATCGCCTTCTGGCACGAAAGACCTGCCGCTGCCGCTGCCGGCCTGAAGGCTTTTATCACGACCAGGATCGGAGATACGGGTTTTCTGCTGGGGTTGCTATTGCTGTTCTTCACCTGCGGCACATTTCATTTCTACGATCTAAGCTCATTAAAAGGCCCTGAGCCCATCCTGACGTTGGCGGCTATTTTGATCTTTATGGGAGCTGTCGGTAAATCCGCTCAATTCCCTTTGCATGTATGGCTGCCGGATGCCATGGAAGGTCCGACCGCGGTTTCAGCCCTTATCCATGCGGCGACCATGGTCGCGGCCGGTGTCTATTTGGTGGCTCGGTGTTTTCCGCTATTTGCGGCACATCCGTTTGCTTTGCAAACCGTGGCGGTGATCGGGGCCATTTCAGCGCTGATGGCGGCAAGTATGGCTGTTGTCAATAATGACATTAAACGCATCCTGGCCTATTCAACGATCAGCCAGCTGGGGCTGATGATGGTTGGGCTTGGGGTCGGGGGATTGAGTGCCGGGACATTTCATTTAATGACCCATGCCTTCTTTAAAGCGCTGTTGTTCCTTTGCGCAGGCAGTGTTATTCATGCGGTCGGTATTCAGGATATTCAAAAAATGGGTGGGTTGTTTTCCAAAATGAAAATAACCGGTACCACTTTCTGTATCGGAACGCTTGCTTTAGCTGGGGTGCCCCCGTTTGCCGGTTTTTGGTCCAAAGACGAGATCTTACTGACTGCGTATTCACATCATCATCCCGTGTTTCTGGTAGTGGTTCTTTTGACAAGTTTGTTGACAGCTTTTTACATGGCCCGTTTGATATTTTTGGTTTTGTTTGGCGTACCTCGCAGCCAAATGTATCCTCATGAATCACCCTGGAGCATGACCGTTCCTTTGATGGTATTATCGGTGTTTGCTTTTGGGGCCGGTTTTTGGGGTGCTCCGATCAAAGACGCTTTGGTGGAAGGCCCCCTTCACGGCACCCGGATGATCATGGGGATATCAACGCTGGTAAGTCTGACCGGGCTTGGGAGCGCTTACTTTATCTACATGCGCCGTTTGACCCTGGTGCCTGCAGCGGTGTTAAATTCTTTACAGGGGCTCAAATGGCTTTTGATCAATAAATTTTTTGTTGATGAGATTTATGACAGGGTCTTTATCCAGCCGTGTTTTCGCCTGTGCCGTGCGGCTTTTGTCGTTGATGTTAATATCGTTGACGGTTTAGTGAACGGGGCAGCTTTTGTCACACAGCTGTGTTCAGGGTTCGTTCGTCGCAGCCAGACAGGGCTGATCCAGAATTATCTGCTGATCCAGGTTGCTGGAGTAGTTTTTCTATTAATTTGGCTCTTGAAATTATGATCGTGTTCCCCCTCTTTAATAAAAAGAGGGGGCTAGGGGGAGTTAAAGAGTGATTCCATTATTATCATATATTATCTTTCTACCGTTAGCAGGCGTAGTCCTGATTTTGCTTACTCCGTCGCGTTTGCCTAAATGCATTAAATATACGGCTACTCTGGTGACAGGGATCGTTTTGCTGTTAACTGTTTATTTGTTGATGCACTTTAACACCGGCAGCGCATCGATGCAGTTTGTGGAACGTAAATTTTGGCTTTACGGCTGGAACATCTGGTATTTGTTGGGTGTCGATGGTTTGAGTCTGGCGTTAATATTCTTGACCGCGCTTTTAGGTTTTTTGGCCTGCCTGGCTTCCTGGAAGATTGAAGAGAGGGTCAAAGAATACTTTGTGTTTTATCTTTTGCTGATGACCGGCATGCTGGGTACATTTTTGGCTCTGGATCTGGTATTATTTTACATTTTCTGGGAAGTGGTGCTTATTCCTATGTATTTTCTCATTGGAATATGGGGAGGCCCTAGGCGGGAATATGCGGCTGTAAAATTTTTCCTGTATACCCTGGCCGGTTCGGTGTTGATGCTGATCGGTATTTTGTCCGTTTATTTTATATCTCAACCTCATACCTTTAATATTTTGGAATTGACCGCCCATGGCATTGATCCTCGCTGGCAGATGATCCTGTTCTTTGCCTTTTTTGTATCTTTTGCCATTAAGGTACCGGTATTCCCTTTTCATACCTGGCTTCCTGATGCCCATGTGGAAGCGCCAACTCCGGTAAGTGTTTTGCTGGCCGGAGTTTTGCTGAAAATGGGAGGATACGGGATATTGCGTATTTGTTTTCCTTTGTTCAAGATCGCGGCAGTTCATTTGGCGCCTGCTTTGGCTGTTTTAGCCGTGGTTAATATCGTTTATGGCGCGTGTGTGGCCATGGCCCAGACTGATTTTAAAAAAATGATCGCCTACTCATCGGTCAGCCATATGGGCTTTGTGCTGCTGGGAGCTGCAGCTCTAAATGCCACCGGCTTTAACGGTGCTATTATGGTCATGTTTAATCACGGCATTATCACGGGCGGTCTGTTCCTGTTGGTAGGGGTTTTGTACGACCGTGCGCATACCCGCGAATTCAGCCGGTTTGGCGGTTTGTCCTTGCCCATGCCGTTTTATGCTTTTTGTTTGACCTTTTTATCTCTGGCATCTCTGGGATTACCGGGTTTAAGCGGATTTGTGGGGGAATTTTTATCCTTGGCCGGTGTATTTGCGCTGCATCCCGGGCTGGTTGCCGTATCCGCGATAGGGTTGATCGTCACTGTAGGATATTTCCTGTTAATGATCCAGCGGGTGTTGTTGGGCACGGTTAATCCTAAATGTGCCGCTTTCCCGGATATGAGTACCATAGAACTGATAACGATTATTCCGTTGATCGCGATCACCTTGATTGTCGGGTTTTACCCGCATTTAGTCTTACAATATCAGCAAATGGCCGTAGAAGGGATGGCCCGCTTATTTTAGTGCCTATGAACATTCAATTCTTATATCCTGAAATCATTTTATTCCTGTTCAGTTTACTGGCGCTGATGGCCGGAGTCACGCCGTCATTAAGAAAATTTGCCGGTTTTCTTGGTTTTATCGGTCTTTTGGCCGCTTTAAATGTCTTACCGGCAGCTTCTTTCAGCCAAACTAAGGCTTTTTTTGGTTTTTTTGAAGCTGATGGGATCTCTGCGGTTTTTAGAATGATCATTCTGATGGGAGCTGCTTTTATTGTGCTTTTGTCTTTGGATCAAAAGCAGATCCTGGAAGAAGACACGGGGGAGTATTATTTCTTTATTTTGTGCTTGGCTATTTCGATGATGCTGGCGGTTTCATCCGGCAATTTGATGATGATCTATATCGCTGTGGAGGCCACGTCTATCATTTCCTATATCCTTATAGCATTTTTTAAGCATGACAGTTTTTCTTCAGAGGCAGGGCTTAAATATTTCCTTTTTGGGGCCCTTTCTACCGGTATTATGCTTTATGGGATATCCTTGATCTATGGCATGACGGGATCTTTGAACATTTCAGCCGTGTCCCAGGCGTTACAAGCTGGACATTATCATCAACCTGCCTTTATTCTGGCGCTGGTTTTTATTTTAGCCGGACTCAGTTTCAAATGTTCACTGGCGCCTTTTTATATGGCAGCTCCAGATGCATACCAGGGAGCCCCTACACCGGTCAGTATTTTTCTCTCCATTGGGCCCAAAGCCATGGGCTTTGCTTTACTAGTGAGGGTTTTCTTTAATTATTCTGCGGGAATGGCCGTTCATTGGACCATGTTGACCCAGGTCCTGGCGGTTATAACCATGACAGCAGGCAACCTAATTGCCTTAAAACAAACCAATGTCAAACGTTTATTAGCATACTCTTCGATCGCGCATGCCGGATTTATGCTCATGGCTTTGACTGTAGCTAACGGTGACGGGCTAAGGGCTTTAGTATTTTATTTGTTTATCTATGTATTTATGAATGTGGGGGCTTTCGGCGCTGTTATTCTTTGTAGAAGAGAAGAAGTGGGGCAGTATGCCGGGCTTTCACGGAAAAATCCTCTGGCAGCGATGATCATGGCAGTATCATTGCTTTCTTTGGCGGGTCTTCCACCGCTGGCAGGATTTATGGCAAAATTTGTCGTCATAGCCCTAATAGTTAAGTCTAAAATGTATGTGTTAGCCATAATTGCGGTAATGAATTCTGTAGTTGCGCTTTTTTATTATTTGCGGATAGTCAAGACCATGTATTTGAGCCGTGAAGACGTCATTTTGCCTGTAGATACTTCTGCGATCCTGATATTGACCCTTCTGTTAACCGTAGTGATCAATATTTTCCTTGGTCTTTGGCCCCAAGTGTTGATGCCGCATTTAAATTTCTTTTAAAAAAAGTATTGGATTTTTTATTTGAATTCATGTATATTAGCAATTACTAATCTAACCCTAGATAAGGGGAAAATCCCCATGGGTGCTTTAAGGAGGTGTTTCTTATGAACGGACCGCATAATCAAGAATCAAATCAGAAGGCCCAACAGGAAGAAGAAGCTACATTCGCCTGGGATGAGGCTAATGTTTTAATCTAAATTCCATTATAATTGGGTATTTAAGGGCTATGCCAAGTGCATGGCCCTTTTTTTGTCTTCAAGATAGCCAAAATTTTGTATAATTTCATTGTTGAGATTCGATTTTTCTATATGATATACTTTAAATATGAGGAAGAACCAAGCGTTTACAATCCTTGAGTTAATAGTCGTCCTTTCAGTGCTGGCGATCATTATCGCTATTGCCATTCCCAGCATCAAAGGAATGCAGCAAAACACCAATATCGCCAAGGCAAGTAAGGAAATTGCCACCATAGAAACTGCTCTGGAGACCTATCGGACCGGTAATGCTACCTATCCGATCGCAGTGGCGCCTATTACAAATTTACAACAACAGTATTTAATAAATGCTACTCCTAAAATGATTAGCACGGTTTTTTATGATCCATTTGCCGCCACACCTACGACAGAATACAGCTATATGAGCTCTCCTAATGGGCAGTATTATGTGATCTGGTCTGTAAGTCTTGGGCTCGCTGCCCAACCTTCGGCAATGTCTAATTTCTTATTAACCTGCGGGAGGAGAATGATCAAAGCAGTAGCGTTATTTTCCTTAAGCATCCTGCTCTTCACAACTCCCGGCACCGTTTTGGCTAAGGTTAACCTTCCCATCTTGGTGACCAACAGTCCTTATGCCAACGGGATCAACGATAGCTGCGGAGGATGTAACGGAGGTTTGGTCTGTTCTAACGGTACTTGCGCTCCACCCTGTGTGCCAACGCATTCTGGGAATTGCGGCGATAATGGCTGCGGCGTAAGTTTAGGCATGTGTGCGGATGGGGCAACCTGCTCGAATTACAACTGTCTTGAAAGTAATGGCGCTTCCTGTTTAGGCTCTGACCAGTGTTCCAGTAATAATTGCTACAATTCTATTTGTTGTGACAGCGGATATGGCAATTGTACCGGCAGCTGTCAATCGTTGTTGTCTGACATGAATAATTGCGGAGCCTGCGGTCAGGTGTGTCCTTCCTCTGCGACCCAGTGTGTTTCCGGGGTCTGTCTTGGCAGCAGGGCTTTAGGGGATACTTGTTCCGCTAATATCGATTGTGCGAGTGGGTATTGTGAATATTACCCGTCAACCAATTCTTTTGCGTGCGATATTTGTCAGCAGGGATCCCTCTGTTATAATTCTCAAGGGCAACCCTATTCCTGCGGTGGCGACTTCCCTTATTGTGTCAACGACACTTGTAGTGCTTCTATACAAGACGGAGCCCTATGCAAGACTAATGCGGATTGTGGCGGCAACTATCCCTATTGTCGTTGGGGAGAGGTGTGCAGTGCTACCCAAGATGGTGATTTTTGTAATAGTAACGCAGATTGTCCAGGTGCATATCCTTATTGTATTGTTGAATGGCACTCGTGCAAGGCAACTCTTAACGGGGATGGGGCTTTGTGTTTAAGTAATGCCGACTGTGCTGGTGGCTATTGTGTTGGTATGTCTTGCACTACGGCGCCAGGTGGGCAGACCGAAGGAGAGATGTGCATAAATAGCTCAGACTGTGTCAGCTCACTGTATTGTGTTAACCAGCGTTGTAGCACTACCGCGGGCGGATCCTATGATGAGTGCTATAGTAATTCAGACTGTGCCAGTGGATATCACTGCAGTAACAATGTATGCACCAGCGGTGTGGACGGGCAATTCTGTTATAGTAATTCAGATTGTGTCAGCGGATATTGTATTGTATATTCCTGCAGTGCTACACCGCCCGTTGTCGGAACGTGGTGTGATGATAACGTAACCTGCACCGGCGGATCGCTCACTTGTGTTAATAATCAGTGCAGCTCAAATTTAGGCTGGCCGGGAGCATACTGTTATAGTGATGCGGCATGTGGCAGCAGCGCTCCCTATTGCATTTATAACAGCAGCTATTATGGCCGCGTCTGTAGTAATAAAGGCGTGCTTGGCGGATCTTGTCTTAGCAATGATAATTGTGTCAGCGGGTATTGTACCGCGGCTCCTGGAAATATCGGTTACTGTACCAGCGGGACAACCGGTTCTTCATGTGGTAGTAACTCGGCGTGTATAAATAAACAATGCTCATTATACCATTGCATATAGAAACAAATAATATCATGGAGAAAATGATGAAAAGGATATTATCTGTCATTCTAGTCGTAAGTTCCATAAGTGTATTGTCCTATGAGGTTTATGCTGGTGAGTCTGTGCCAACGATGTCGATGGCTCAAAAGCCAAGTGCAGGCATGCGACCGAGAGCCCAAATATTTAAAGAATTACGAGAAACAATCGAGAAATTCGATCAGGAACAGAAATTATTAACCGAACAAATAAAAACTGAAAAGAATGACGATAAATTAAAGGATCTAAGATCAAGAAGGCAAGCTCTTAAACTAGAGCGTATAAATAAGATAAGCGCTCTTCGCGTAGAACTGGGACAGCCCGCTTTAAAATTGGCCGGCCAAGAAGAAAGAAAAGAGGGCTTCAAGGAGTTAAGAGACCTGATCGAGAATTTTCATCATGAACAAGGGCTTTTGCTTGAACAGCTAAAAATTGAGAAAGATGAATCCAAGATCGCGGTTTTGCGCAATAAAATGTTGATTTTGTATAAGGAGTTTAGGAAAAACACGGATATTAAACGCACCCAACTAGGGCTTTCTAGCGAGACAAAATGATACGAACAGTCAAAATAGTATCTATAATTCTTTTAGGGCTCCTTTTTATCGGACAAGTTACGGTTTTGGCTAACGTCAATTATCCTATCATGGCGACTAACAGTCCCTATCCTCATGGGGTAAACAATAGCTGCGGGGGATGTTCCGGGGGACAGGTGTGTTCGCAATGTTTGAGCAGTAATTGCACCGGCAATTATGGCAGCTCACTTTGCTGTGCCAGCGGATACACTAATTGCAGCGGAGCTTGCCAAGATTTGCAATCAGATGTCAACAATTGCGGGGCATGCGGACAGGTGTGTCCTTCCCCTGCGACCCAGTGTATTGCCGGGGTATGTGCCGGCAGTGGAGCAACCGATGACCAATGTTGGAGCGGGTTAATGTGTGCCAGCGGGTATTGTAAATGGGGTATTGGATGCGGCACTTGTCAAGAGGGAGACGAGTGTTGGGATGATTCCATGTGTTCAGGAGCCTTCCCATATTGTGTGGATAATGGCTGCAGCGCCTCTCCTGTGGGCGCAGAATGCAATTACCCGTCTGCCGCAGAATGTGGTCCTGCTGCTCCCTATTGTACTATGGGTAGCGATGTGTGTGTTGCTTCTATGCTTGGGTTATACTGTGGTTCAAATGCAAACTGTTCTACCGACGCTCCTTATTGTAATCATGGTATTTGTATGAGCACTCTTCAGGGGGCAAATTGTTCTAGTAATTCAGATTGTCCCAGCCAGTATCCTTATTGTAGTCTTTCTTATGAAAGTTATGGATGTCAGCCTTCACCTTCAGGTGAGGTTTGCAATAGTAATGCAGACTGTCCGGGCAACTATCCTTATTGTACGTCTTCTGGGTGCAGCGCAAGTTTAGGCGGTAACGGTGCATTTTGTTACGGGAACGAAGACTGTGGGAGTGGATATCCGTATTGCGCTAATTATGTTTGTCAGGCTTCGCCTGAGGGCGAAATGTGTTCAAGTAATGCAGGCTGTCCCAGTAGTTATTCCTATTGTGTTAATGGCGCTTGTCAAAATTCTCTTCAAGGGGAATCTTGCACCAGTAACGCAGATTGTCCAAGTGGTTATCCCCATTGTAATTCTGTCTCTGGGTGCAGCGCAAGTCTTGGCGCTCAGGATTCAGAATGTTACCAGAATTCAGACTGCGCAAGCGGATACTGTAATCTTTGGGATTGGAATAACTATTGCGATACTAATCCTGGCGCTGGGGCATGGTGTGGATACGGTTATGGCTGTGGGAATTCTGCGCCTTATTGTATTAACAATGCATGCAGCACTTCGCCTCAAGGGGCATCTTGTTTTTCCAATGCCGACTGTGGAGGCTCCGCTGTCTACTGTATTGCCAATGCCTGCTCTTCAAGTGCAAATGGGGCTACGTGTTCAACTGCGGCAGACTGTCCGGGCACATATCCGTTGTGCGTAGCATATCAATGTAGTGCGACGTTGAATGGGGTGGGTGGCGGGTGCGCTAGTGCCTCTGATTGTGCCGGCGGATTATATTGTGTGACCAATACTTGTAGCTCTGCGCTCGCTGATGTTGGAACGTGGTGTAATTCTAATACAGACTGTGCCGGCGGCTATTGCATTCGAAATCAATGCGCTGCTTCGTTAAGTCCATCGGGTGGGGTCTGTAGGAGTAACGCAGACTGTGCCAGTGGGTTTTGTAATACAGATAACATGTCAGAATTTTGTACCAGCGGAACAACCGGCTCTGCGTGCGCCAGTGACTCGGGTTGCATCAGCAATCAATGCTCAGCAGACCATTGTGTGTAGGGACGGGCATTCTCGGCTCGTACGGTTAGGAAAAATAAAATGATGGAGGAAATGATGAAAAAGATCTTATCAGTAATTTTATGCGCATGTCTCATCAACGTGTTCTCTAATATGGTCCAAGCCGATGAGCCTTTGCCTACGATATCTGTAGCTCAGACGCCAAATACATCTGTCCAGACGCAATCCAAAAAAGAAAAGTTTAAAGAGTTAAGAGCCATTGCTGAGAAATTTCATAAAGAAAAGGACCTGTTAGCCGATCAGATGAAGAATGAAAAAGATGAGGCTAAACTTATCGATCTGAGAAAGAAATTAAAGGCCTTGTTTATAGAATTTCAGAAGGACATGAATGCTAAACGTGCCCAATTAGGTCTTCCTGTGAAAAAAGAGAGCGCTAGTCAGGACAGGGCTGAAAAGTTCCAGGAACTTCGCAGCCTGATCGAACAATTCCAAAAAGATAGAGAAGCGATAAATGCCCGGATCAAAGCTGAGAAGGACCAGGGCAAGATCAAAGCTCTTGAATTAGAAATGCGGAATTTGTTCCGGGATTTTAAGAATGACCTGAATGCTAAACGCGCCCAACTTGGGCTTCCAGATCCAGAGCAAAAAGTCAAATAAATTTGTCCCGCCGGGTTGTTTTTTGACCAAAAAAATGGTATATTTAGTATGAAGTACTTTGTATTGGTCCTCAGGGGGAGAGGTTTAATGTTTAAACGATTTATTGCTTTTTTTGTCTGCTTTTCCTTTATTTTGAGCAGTTTTCAATATGGGTTTGCTCAAAATTTCAGTATTGATCAGCTTCCTGTACCTGGAAGCATGATCTCTACGACTGCGCCTTTTGTCCCTTTAACCCTTAAAGGGCTGGTTATTCATCCGGAAAACGCCTTAAAATTCGATTTTTTAATGGATACCGGCCATAGCCGCTTAAAAGGCCAGGCCCTTTCTGATGAAGCTCTTAAAATAATGAAGTATTTTTTAACTGCTTTAACAATACCAGAAGAAGATCTTTGGGTCAATTTATCTCCCTATGAAAAAGGCCGCATTATCCAGAGCAATTTTGGTCAGACTATCATGGGAAGGGATCTTTTAGCCCAGGATTATATTCTAAAACAGCTGACCTCTTCACTTATATATCCCGAAAAAGCTTTAGGCAAAGAATTCTGGCAGCAAATCTACAGCAAAGCCGCCAAAGAGTATGGGACAACCGAGATCCCGGTAAACACCTTCAACAAAGTTTGGATCGTTCCTTCAGAAGCGGTAGTTTGGGAGCACGAGGGCAAGGTCTTGATCGTCAAAAGCCATTTGAAGGTCATGCTGGAAGAGGATTATCTGTCATTGTCAAAACACCAAACTTTACCGGCAACAAGCACTCTAGGCTCTCAAATAGTCCGCAAAATAGTTCTCCCTGTATTAGAGAAAGAAGTCAACGAAGGCCAAAATTTTGCTCAGTTAAGGCAAATGTTCCAAGCGATGATCCTGTCGACCTGGTACAAAAAAGCTTTGAAAGAAAGTATTTTAAATAAAGTTTATAGCAACCGCAATAAAACCCTTGGTGTAGACGGTATCAAAGCCGGTGACGTTGAATCCATTTATCGTCAGTATTTGAAAGCTTTTAAAAAGGGCGCTTTCAACTACATTAAGGAAGATATTGATCCTGCCACAGGGCAGACAATACCCAGGAAGTATTTCTCAGGTGGTTTTGGTGAGCAGGGTTTAGCCGGTCTTTCTAAAGAATTTAACGGGGCTATAGGCTCTTTACCAAATGATCAAAGAAGCGCAGTTATTAATGGGATCGGGAGTACTGGAAATACGATCTCAGTTGCAGGAAAATTTAATGATGCAGATACGGCGATGATCGCTATAGAAATATTAAAATCAAAATTAGCACATATAGCCGTTGTAAAAGTTTTGATAGGAACTCCTGATCCATCATTATGGCTTAAATTGTTGAATCATGATAATGAGTATACCCGTCGATCAGCAATGGAAGAATTTGATAAACGGATCACTAATGATCAGGAAAGGCTCACGATCTTTACAGGTGTTTTAAAAGCGGGAAACCCAAGATTAGATGCAAATTTATGGGCAGTAGCTGCTTTAAAGTCTATGACAACAAGTAGTGTGGAAGCCCGGGAATTACTGTTAGCGGCATCAAAAGGCCCATTTGGGCTAATTGTTCAGGAGATGTTAATTAATTTTTCTACACCAGCGGCGGATTCTTCTGCGCCCCAAAATTTGAGTCAAATGATACCCGAAACCCCGTATCAGGCCGTAGTACCTACGCCGAAAAATTTAGATAAACAACACAATACCGATTTATGGCGGATCATATCAAAAGAGCTTGATAAAAATTATCCCAATTGGGAATTGCTTTCCAGGATCTATGAGGCATTAGCGGGAGATGAAGTTTTTAAAGAAAGATTAAAAGAATATCAGGGATCTGGTAAGGAACAACAAATTATAAATGAGATTAAAAACACGCAAAACGATATAGAGGAGCCATTTTTAACAAATTTAACACAACAAGCTAAAATGTGCTTTTTAGGAGATCGTCTTTATTATATTAGAAAAATAGACGGATTAAATAATGCGGCACCTGAACAACTCGTCATCATACCTAGTAAAGACTTCGATATGGCGATGCTTGGGCTCAAGTTATGGAAGACCACTGATTGGAGGACAGATAAGGACTCCGTAGAAAAACATTTTAGCAAATTGGATGTTCCTCAGACCCTTGATGAATTAGGTAAATATGGAAGTGTGACGAAACAAGTGCTTTCAGATGATTACCGCCTTCATGATGTTAATGCGATCTGGGCAGCGTTGAATGATCAAGATACTGGTTATATTGGTGCTGATGGCGCATTCAATGACAGGTTTGATCAATTGACAAGTCCATCTGACATGGTTTTACCGGAAACACTTAACGATCAGAAAACAGATATTTATAACATTTTGCAACAGTCCCGGTATTCGGATTTCTTTTACAAGGCCGGTTCTGATAGGATCGACGAACTTTATAACTTAGGAAAAATTAATGAGCAGATCATCATCGAATATTTTAGTCCTAAAAATAATTTACCTGCTAAGTACCGGGGCGTTCCTGCCAGGAATATTCCGTCTATCTATCGTGACCCTTTTCCGGCTATCAGTGACAAATTAAATGATCCTAAATATCCGGATAGTTTTAAGAAACTATGTGTGGATATACTAAAGAAACATACCGGAACATTACTGATCCACCAAGTGGCCCCCATTGTAAGATCTTATGGCTGGGGAGAGGAAGTTTTGCCGGAGTGGCTATGGTATGCGTTGAGTCCGTTTACAAAGGCTTCAGATACAGATGCCATGAATAATCTTAGAGATTATATACTCAAAAGGAAAGCCAGGAGGATCCTGCAGGGAAATGACGTCAATGAAATCATAAAGAATTTAACCCAAGACATTGTTCCGGATGATTTGCAAGTGGATGAATTTATATCTTTGTATAAGATCAAACCGTTATTAGCAGTTCTAGGCCTGTCAGACAATTTTTCAGACATTGAAAGTGCCCTTCAAGCGCTAAGAAACAGCATAAAGCCGTTTCAAATTTTCATTAAAGACCTCAAAACCCATAAGGTGCCTATTGAGAGATCCTTGCTTTGGAAGATCAGTTCAATAATACAAGACAGCCCTCTGGACCCAAATCTTCCCAACAGTGTCTGGAATTTTTATGGTAATTCCAGAGATTTGATGAGCTTAAGAGAAGATATCAGCGGTAAGGATGAAGAAAGAGTTGCCGGTTTTATAAAAAAACTTTCAGTAGAAGATCGCACAACGCCTATTGACTTAGGAAGTTTTAGAAGTAGCGATCCAACAGGATATTTTTTAAGGAAGTTAGAAGAAGCCGGCGTTTTGAAGATAGACTTTTCTAGAGAACAAGTGCATTTAATTGTAGATTTACCCCAAAATGAAGGCAAGATAAAGAAAATTGCGGGAGAAGTCATTTGGAAAATTCTGCAAGAGTCTCAGTCCCAAACAATTGAGCGTATTTGGCAACGGGCCCATGAAATAGATCAAAGAAGGATAGATCCCGGTATTCAGATGTTGCTTCCTGCGGGTTTCATAAACTTTACGGATGATCAGCTTGTGGACTATCTGAAGTCACCTAATGGAAAAAAGCTTCAAAGAAAATTATTGAAAAATCTTTTTCCGCTGGAAGCTCCATCCACAGCCGGTTTCCGTGATATTTTAAAGGCGGGTATTGATCAATTGGCCGACCAAGAAAAGAAATTAACGCTATTAGAGGAGGTTTTAAAAGATCCCTCTAATTGTGCGTGGGCCATGGACAGGATCGATCATACACCGGGGATCACTGCTGAACGCAAGCAGTCTATTTTTGACAGGATCCGCCATCAGGAAAATCTGCAAGGATCCAAGATCAAATATCCTGATGAGGTGGTTTTATGGGGCATCAGATCAAGCACGCACGGCATTTCTCCGCTCATGGCTCAGATGACGCCTGTTGGCAGTTCCCTGTTGCCGGCATCTTTAAATACGACCGCTGATTTACCTCAAAGCAATCCAAAAGAAGAAAAAATAATTATTAGGTCAGTAAGAGAGAAAATAGCGCAATTGACAAGAAATCAAGCCTTGACAAAAGACCCGGGGCTGTTTGATAAAATTGAAGACTACCTTATTACTGAATCGATGGCCCCCGGACGTTCTATGGATTTTTATAATGATTGTCAAAGCATCATAGACGAGCGGTTTCCTGTTACAGCCGATAGAGTTCAGAACTATATTACGCTATTAAACCGTTTAACCTGGCGCAATGAAGACACTCCTGAGTGGGTATGGAGAGCCCTGGGACGATATATGTTCAACATGAAAGCGCTACAGACGGTAGTGGATTATTTTGTCAAAAGGCAAGCCAAAGAAATTTTGCACCGATTCCTTGATGATGCCAATAATAATACAGATGAGATCATTGAAAACATGAATAAAACCAATGCAAATGATATAGAAGAAATTATGGATAATTTAAGAAACAAAGGAATTGAGGTCAAATTAGATTTTAAGCACTTTGGAAATAATGAGGAAATGGGAGTCGATCGATTGACCGGAGAATTTATTCAATTTACGCACCTTCGTTACGCTTTACAAGAGGGTATCATTGAATTTGTGCCTGATCGCCAGAAAAAATTGCTGATCCTTGATAAACTTTCAGAAGATGAAAATTCTGATATGAGCCGATGGGCCAGGATAAAAAGATCCGAAATAAATTCTGATAAAGCTGCACTGGCCAAAAATCCCGGTGGTATCGCCCTAAACCCCAAACTGCTTGACCTGCAGATCAAGCGTGACAGCAATGGCGTGCCGCTGGCGCTCAGAGAGCAGTCTCTGGATAAGATTAATATTCAAGGGTTTGTGCCGCAGATCATCAGCATCCAACCGGTTGATTTACCAGCCTTGTTTGGCCTTAATTCTTAAATTATTATTTCTATAAAGAGAATTGACATTAGAAAAATCAGAAGTAAGATAAAAGTATAAACTTTTTATTATTAAACATTATCGATTGAGGGCGAATTATGAAAAACTTGGTGCTGGTGCTGGTGGTGGTATTTGGTTTAACGACATTTATCGGGTGTAACAAAAAGAAAAAAGATGAGGCGGCTGAACTTAACGGGGTTGCCACGGAGAATGTCGTGTCAGTGACGGATAACGCCAACCAGAATGCGGCCGATATGACTAATTCTGTTCCTGTGGTTGTCGAGAATGCCTCGGCTGTGGCGGCACCTGAAGCTGTTGAGCCTGCAACGAATGCTGATGCGTCTGTCAAGCCGACACCAAAGCTGATCCAACAGGCGTTAAAAAATGCCGGTCTTTATGATGGCAAGGTTGACGGAACTGTCGGACCTAAGACCAAAAAAGCAATTGAAGCTTTTCAATCTCAGAATGGTTTGAAGGCCGACGGTAAAGTAGGCCGCAAAACCTGGAAAGCTTTGTCTGCGTATTTGAATAAAACTACAGAAGTCCCTAATCCTTCCGCTGATAGTCAAGCGGTTGCTCAATAAGGTTTTGGGTAGTAATAAGGGTCAATAAGACAAAGTAGTGTAACAAGAAGGAGGAACAAGGTAATGGCAAAAGGTAAAGTCAAATGGTTCAATAATCAAAAAGGTTATGGTTTTATCACTCCTGAGAACGGTAAGGATGTTTTTGTTCATCACACTGCGATCAAGTCCGACGGTTATAGAACCTTGGAAGAAGGCCAGGAAGTTGAATTTGATATTCAACAGGGCCCCAAGGGCGAGCAAGCCGTGAATGTTACTAAAGCAGCATAAAGTTCAAGTAATCTCAAGGCCTGGTTGAAAAACCAGGCCTATTTTTTTTGAGAACTCTCCATGCCAGAGAAAACTATTAGGGAAAAATTAAAGCTTCCTGTCCAAGCCAAAAGATTGCTCCTGCATTCCTGCTGTGCTCCATGTTCCGGGGAATTGATAGAAGCGATAATGGCCTCCCAGATCGATCTTACGGTTTTTTTCTATAATCCTAATATCTATCCGCAAAAAGAATACGAGCGTCGCAAACATGAAATTATGCATTATGCTATGAAATTGAACGTTCCTTTTGTCGATGCAGATTATGATACGGAAAACTGGTTTGCCCGGGTCAAAGGTTTGGGATCTGAACCCGAACGGGGGCTTCGCTGCAGCGTCTGTTTTGAAATGCGTCTTGAGCGAACGGCCCTGTATGCGCATGAACATGGTATCAGCGTGATCACGTCCTCTTTAGGGATCTCACGATTCAAGGACAGAGAGCAGGTCAATGATTGCGGCGTGCATACGGCGGCCCGCTATAAGGATATGGTATACTGGACCTATAACTGGCGTAAGAACGGCGGCGCCGTACGCATGAATGAGATCGCTAAACGTGAGGGATTCTATCAGCAGAAATACTGCGGATGTATCTATTCTTTAAATGATGCTAATCGAAAGGCTGATCATGCTTCATAGTACCGGAAAAGTAACAGTCACCGCCGGAGGAGTTGTTATTAGCTCCAAGGGAATGGTTTTGGTGGTTGATCAACGGGGAACATCATGGTCCCTGCCTAAAGGGCATGTGGAAACAGGAGAAGATCCTCTGCAGGCGGCGCGTCGTGAGATCATGGAAGAATCCGGTGTTGAAGATCTTCGTTTGGTGGGGATTTTGGGGGCTTACGGTCGTTATAAAATAGCTAAAAATGGCGGTGACGATCCCTCCGAGTGGAAGGTGATGGTTTTCTTTTTGTTTAAAACCCAACAGATCGACCTGTGCCCCAGGGATGCTTTAAATCCCCAGGCACGCTGGGTACATCCCGATGAGGTGGAGAATTTATTGACCCATCCTAAGGATAAAGCCTTTTTCGTAAGTATCCGTTCTCAGATCACTGGGGGGCTATGATCAAGACCCAAAGTAAATATGTCCTTAAAAAAAGGTCCGGTATTCACGGATATGGGTTGTTTGCCAGGATCGATATCCCAAGATCAACCCGAATTATTGAGTATGTTGGTGAAAAAATAACCAAAGCTGAGGCTGATCGACGGGGTCCCAAGTTAGTCGCGTATGCGAAGAAGCATCATCAATCGGGGGCAGTGTATCTTTTTGAGCTTAACAAGAAATATGATATTGACGGTCATGTGGATTATAATACTGCCAAATTCATCAATCATTCTTGCTCTCCTAATTGTGAGGCTCAGATCATCCGTGGGGCTATTTGGACCATTGCCTTGAGGGATATTAAAAAGGGCGAAGAGCTTTTTTATAATTATGGCTATGATCTGGAAACATATGAAGAGCATCCCTGTTTATGCGCCAGTGTGCGTTGTCAGGGTTATATTGCCGCTGAAGAACATTGGGGAAAATTAAAACGGTTATTAAATAAAAAGACCGACTAGCTTCAGGATATCTTCTTTGCAAAGAAAAATACCTTTTCTATATATTCATATTGGAAAAATCCCCTTCTTTGTGTATAATACAGCTTCTTTGATTTGATCGGGAAGTAGCGCAGTTGGCTAGCGCACTTGAATGGGGTTCAAGAGGTCGAGGGTTCAAATCCCTCCTTCCCGACCATTTTTACTTACTCAATGGGCTCGTCATGGATAATCCTTTTAAAGAGCAGCGTCTGCATCCTCGCATTTACCGTAATTTTATGCTTTCTTATCATGAAAAAGGCAAATCAGCCCAGAAGCAGGACACTTCCCAGATCAATAATATCAGTCAAGGGGGAGTCAGCTTTGTTGCGACACAGTCTTTAAAACCCGACACTATCGTGGTGATTGATCTAACGACCCCGTTCTTTGGAGAAATAATTCGTTTGGACGGTGTTGTTTTAGAAACTAAGGAAAAGATCCCGGAATTGATCTATGAGATCCGGGTAAGGTTTAACGATATTCCCGAGCCGGTGTCCAATGTACTAAAAAAAATTGAAAGTTATGGAAAGACAGAGGAGATTTAAAGCTTATGGACTGCATTAATATTGGTTTGATCGGTTATGGGGTGGTAGGGCAAGGGGTGGTCAAGGCCTTGAAAAGCCGAAGGAAGTTTTTGCGTGAGAAATATGAAACAGATTTCTTTATCAAGACCATCGCTGATCGCAATATTTCAAAAAAGACCCCTCCTGGTCTTGATAACACTTTATTGACGACAGATGTTAATCTGGTCCTCAACGATCCTGACATTCATGTCGTCGTGGAATTGATCGGCGGTTTATCGCCGGCCAAAGAGATCGTCATGGGAGCTTTAAAAGCCAAGAAACATGTGGTGACTGCCAACAAGGCTTTGATCGCCGAGTGTGGCTTGGAATTATTCAAAGAAGCTGACGCCCAAGGGCGCAGTATCCTTTTTGAATCGTCGGTTGGGGCAGGCATTCCTATTATCCGTACCATTACTGAAGGCATGGCTGGCAATAAATTTAACGGGGTTTATGGGATCATCAATGGGACATGTAATTACATCCTGACGGCCATGTCTAAAAATAAAATGACTTTTGCTCATGCGCTTAAAGAAGCCCAGGAAAAAGGATATGCGGAAAGCAATCCTACCTTGGACATCAGCGGTATGGATGCAGCTTATAAATTGGCTATCCTGGTATTCATCACCATGGGGAAATTCGTCAGCGTGAAAGATATTTATGTCGAAGGGATCAATCATATTTCCCATGATGATATTGAATTTGCCGAGAGCCTGAATTTAAGCATATGTCTTTTGGCCATTGCCAAGAAAACCGGCAATAAACTGGATGTGCGTGTTCATCCTACCATGATCCCTAAAGACCATGGACTGGCGACTGTTAATGGGGTAGATAATGCCATCCTTCTTGATGCAGACCCTTTGGGGGATGTATATATTGAGGGACATGGCGCGGGGCAAATGACCGCTGCCATGGGGGTCGTGGCTGATCTTATCAATTTAGGCATCCGTGTCGATGCCCCGGCGGTTATCTGGGCCTTTAACCCTGCTGATGAAGTCAGGGACCTGACGTTACGCAAGATCGATGAAGTTGAAACCCGTTTTTATATCCGTTTTATGGTGATTGACAAACCCGGAGTTCTGGCTTCCATCACGACGGTGTTGGGGCAGCACAATATTTCCATTGCTTCAGTGAGCCAAAAACAAGAGAACAAAGGTTCGACCGTGCCGGTTGTGATATTGACCCATCAAGCTAACGAACGTGAGGTCAAGGAAGCGCTGGAGCAGATCTCAGAGTTGGCTGTCGTTAAAGGCAAACCCGTGGCCATACGCATGGAGAAACTTTAATGCGCTGGATGGGGCTCATTGACCATTATAGAGAATACCTGCCGGTTTCCGATAAAACTCCGGTGGTGACCTTGTATGAAGGCCATACGCCTCTTATTCCGGCGGATTTTCTGAACCAGATCACCGGATTGCAGACTTTTTTAAAGTATGAAGGATTAAATCCCACCGGGTCTTTTAAGGACCGCGGGATGACCATGGCGATATCCAAAGCCAAAGAAAAAGGGGCCCGGATCGTCATGTGCGCTTCGACAGGTAATACATCAGCTTCTGCGGCCGCTTATGCTGCCCGCGCGGGAATGAAATGTGTTGTGCTGATACCCAATGGTAATATCGCCATGGGCAAGCTGGCTCAAGCCATGATCCATCAGGCCCAGGTTATTGCGATCGAAGGTAATTTTGATGATGCCCTTGATCTGGTCAAAGAGATCACGTCACATTATCCGGTAGAATTAGTGAATTCTTTAAATCCGTTTCGCATCGAAGGTCAGAAAACTGCAGCTTTCGAGATTTGTGATTTTTTAGACGATGCTCCGGAGTTTCATGCTATCCCTGTCGGTAATGCCGGTAACATTACCGCTTATTGGAAAGGGTACAACGAATATCGGTCAGCGGGAATATCCAAAACTTTGCCCAGAATGCTGGGCTTTCAGGCGGCTGGTTCAGCTCCGATCGTACACAACCGGATCATTGATGATCCTGAAACGATCGCCACGGCCATTCGTATCGGAAATCCGGCTAGCTGGAGATCTGCTGTAGAGGCCAGGGATCGATCCCATGGCTTGATCGATATGGTGACCGATGATGAAATATTGGAAGCCTATCATCAGCTGGCGGCTTTATCAGGAGTTTTTGTGGAACCGGCTTCTGCCGCTTCAGTGGCAGGTGTCATTAAACTCGCCAAAGCGCAATATTTTAAAGCTTATCAAGGCCAACGTCTGGTATGTACGGTGACCGGCCACGGACTTAAGGACCCTAAAACGGCCATGAAAGATCTGCCGCAGCCTATTGTCGTACAACCGGATCAAAAAGCTATTTTGAAACTGATCGGGCTATGAAGACAAGAGTGCTAGTTACCTGCGGGGCAACCTGGGCTCCCATTGATGACGTAAGGGTGATCAGTAATATTTCCACCGGGGAAATGGGCCACACCATCGCACAGGCTTTTAGGAAAGCAGGTGCCGGTGTTACTATGATCGAAGGCCCGGTTACCCATGCTTTGACGGATAGCGGTATAAAGATCATCAAGTACCGTTTTTTTGATGAACTTGCCAAGCTCCTTAAGGTTGAACTACGTAAGAAATATGATGTCGTTATACACGCAGCCGCTGTTTCCGATTTTAAAGTTGCAAAGGTGCGTAAGGGCAAATTAACGTCAGTGAAGCCTATGACCTTGCGTTTGGTGGCGACCGAGAAATTGATCGAGAGTATAAAAAGTTTAAGTCCGGACAGTTTGTTAGTTGGATTTAAATTAGAGCCGGAATTAGATCCCGAGCATATTTTTAAAACAGTCAGGGATCTGTTTAGTCATTCAGGCTGTGATCTGGTAGTGGCGAATACTTTAAAGGGCGGCTATAAAGGTTATATAGTTAATGCCGATGGCAGCATTTTGTGCCAGGCAGTTAATAAAAAGGCTATTGCTCATAATTTAGTAAAAATATTATTGTAAAGATTAATATAAAATTATTATCGTCCCCTCATACCGGGGACTATCAATGGTCGTAGGGGCGGACCTTGTGTCCGCCCGTAGGAGTTTAAGTGAAATACATTATTCTTGTCCCTGACGGCCTGGCCGATGAGCCCGTAGAAGCATTGGGGGGTAAAACCCCTCTCGAGGCAGCTGATACGCCTAATATGGATTATTTGGCTCAAAACGGTCTTTCGGCACTGGTGCAGACTATCCCTGACAATTTGCCGCCGGGATCGGATATCGGCAATCTGGCTTTATTAGGTTATGATCCGGGCAAAGATTTTTCCGGAAGAGCTCCTCTGGAAGCAGCCAATTTAGGTATCATGCTCAAAAAAGATGAGGTGGCTTTCCGCTGTAATCTGGTCACTGCTAAGAACGGTATTATGGTCGATTACAGTGCCGGACATGTTTCAACGGATGAAGGCAAGAATCTTATTGAATATCTGCAGCGAGCCATTGATTGGCCGGATGTGCGTTTTTATCCTGGGAAAAGCTATCGTCATTTGATGGTGCTTAAAACGATCAATGTCGAGAACATGCGTCAGATCAAAACAACTCCGCCTCATGATATCATGGGCCAGGAGTTCAAAGCGTATATGCCCAAGGGGCCTCAAAGTGATGTGTTGATCAAGCTCATTGAAAAATCCTGTAAGATCTTGGAAATGCATCAGATCAACAAGATCAGGGAAGCTGACGGTCTTAATCAAGCTAATATGATCTGGCTTTGGGGCCAGGGGTGCCGTCCGAATTTGCCGGCATTTTCTGTCCGTTATGATTTAAGCGGAGCGATCATTTCTGCGGTGGACCTGGTCAATGGTATAGGCCGTTTGGTCGGGTTAGATGTCATTACGGTCCCCGGTGCCAATGGCTATTATGATACCAATTATAAAGGCAAGGCCCAGTTTGCTTTAAATTCTTTAAAAGGGCATGACTTTGTCTACGTTCATGTGGAAGCTACCGACGAAGCCGGTCATAATGGGGACTGGAAAGCCAAAAAGGAATGCTGTGAACGTTTTGATAAGGAGATCGTCGGTCATATTTTAAAGTCTTTTAAACAGCCCAAAGGTGTTAGAATATTGATCAGCCCTGATCATCCCACTCCGGTGGCTAAACGTACGCACACACGCGCACCAGTGCCTTTTGTGATGTGGGGTGATGGTATACCGGCAGTAAAAGCTAAAGACTATTCTGAAACAACGGCAGCCGCGGCCGGAGTAAGATTTAAAAGCGGCGAAGACATGGTCAAATATTTTTTAAAGAAAGAGAGAGACGTATAGATGGAAAAAGAAATTATTGTTCAAAAATTCGGAGGTTCATCGGTAGCTGATGTTGATCGCATCAAGAATGTGGCCAAACGGGTGGTTGCTTACAAGAACAAGCACACGGACATTGCCGTCGTAGTTTCCGCACTGGGGGACACCACCGATGAGCTGGAAGCCTTAGCGTTGCAATTAAGCCAGGATCCTCCCGTGCGCGAAATGGATATGCTGTTATCGACCGGAGAACAGATCTCCTGTGCGCTTCTGGCGATCGCTATCAAAGAGTTGGGTTATGACGCAGTTTCTTTTACCGGAAGTCAGGTGGGGATCAAGACGGACAAGTCTCATACTAAGGCGCGTATTATCACGATCGACGGCAAGCGTATCAGTAAGGCTTTTAAGGATGATAAGATCGTTATTGTAGCAGGTTATCAAGGAGTTACGGCTAATGATGAGATCACGACCTTAGGCCGCGGTGGATCGGATTTGACGGCAGTTGCCCTGGCCAAAGCGCTGAAAGCAAAGGTTTGTGAGATCTATACCGATGTCGATGGTGTTTATACGACAGATCCGCGTATCGTCAAGGAAGCGCGCAAGATCAAAGCCATTACATTTGATGAAATGCTGGAGATGGCTTCTCTGGGAGCTCAGGTCATGCAGGCGCGTTCTATTGAAGTGGCTAAACGTTTTAATATCCCTTTACATGTTCGTTCAAGCTTCTCTAAGGAGGAAGGCACCATGATAGTCAAAGAAACCGAAAAAATGGAAGAAATTGCTGTTCGCGGGGTGACCTGCAATAAGAATGAAGCTAAGATCACCATCTGTTCTGTGCCGGACAAACCCGGTATAGCGGCCAAGATCTTTGAAGAAATTTCCAAACAGGGCATTAATGTGGACACCATTGTCCAAAATGTGCCGCATGATAAGTTATCCGATATTTCTTTTACTGTCCCCAAAGGGGTCATTAATAAAGCGATCAAAGCCACCACTGCCATAGGCAAGAAGATCGGTGCCGGCGATGTTTATGAAGATAGGAATATAGCCCGTGTCTCGATGGTTGGTTCAGGGATGCGTTCGCACAGTGGTATTGCTGCAAAAATGTTCAAGACCCTGGCGGATAATCAGATCAATATCGAAATGATCTCCACATCAGAGATTTCAGTATCCTGTATCATCGCACAGGATTCTGCAGATAAAGCAGTAAAGGCATTACATAAAGTATTTAAATTAGAACAAATATAGTAGGGACCGAGCATGCTCGGCCCGTACAGGGGATTCATGAATCGCCCGTACATTGAAGGATATATATGTCAAAAATAATCATCTATGACACCACGCTAAGGGACGGTTCCCAAACTGAAGGGGTCTCTTACAGCGTCAACGATAAGATCAAGATCGCGCGTAAGCTCGATGAGCTAGGTATTCATTATATTGAAGGCGGCTGGCCCGGGTCGAACCCCAAGGACAGGGAATTCTTCGAGATCATGAAGACTAAAAAGCTGAAAAACGCGCAATTAACGTCTTTTGGCTCCACCTGCCGCGCTCATACCAGACCTCAGGATGATGTCAATATGAAGGAATTAATAGCCAGTCAGACTCCGACGGTAACGATCTTTGGCAAGACCTGGGATCTGCATGTCACTGATGTGATCAAAGCCACCCTGGATGAGAATTTACGCATGATCCGCGAGTCGGTCGCTTTCTTAAAGAAAAATAAACGCAAAGTCTTTTACGATGCCGAACATTTTTTTGACGGGTACCGCTGCAATCCTAAATATGCCATAAAGACGATCCAGGCCGCCCAAGCCGGCGGCGCCGAGTGTATCATTTTATGCGACACCAACGGCGGGGCTTTGCCGGATGATATTGCGAAGATCATTAAGATCGTTAAAACCAAGATCACCAAACCGCTGGGCATCCACACCCATAACGACCAGGGTTTGGCCGTAGCCAATGCCCTGAGTGCGATCAATGCCGGATGTGTACAGGTGCAGGGGACTTTTAACGGTTTGGGCGAACGCTGCGGCAACGCCGATCTGTGTACGATCATGGGGATCTTACATACCAAAATGCATATTAAGACAATTCCCGAAAACAATATCAAATTATTAATGGACACCGCTTATTACATAGGGGATGTGAGCAACTATACATTATCGGATAATCACCCTTTTATCGGTCACTCAGCTTTTGCCCATAAAGGGGGAGTTCATATTGATGCGATGCTTAAAAACCCCTTGGCTTATGAGCATGTAGATCCTCAGTTAGTCGGCAATCGCCGACGTCTGCTCACCTCTGAATTGGCCGGTAAGATGCCGATCATTTTAAAAGCACAGAAGATGAATATCCCTCTGGATAAGAATTCTGCTGTTTGTAAAGAGATCATGAAGGAATTACAGGAGAAAGAATATCAGGGCTACCAGTATGAAGGTGCGGATGCTTCTTTTGAATTATTCATGAAACGCCGCTTGAACATGTATCAGCCTTTTTATCAACTGGAAGGCTTCAAAGTATTCACTGAAAAGAAGGTGGATGGCTCTGTTATGGCCGGTGCTACCGTAAGACTTAAGGTCAATGGTAACGATGAGATGGCGACCATTGAAGGGCATGGTCCGGTAGAAGTCCTGGACCGAGCCTTACGTACTGCTCTTAAGAAAGTTTATCCTTCCATTGCAGACATGCATCTGTCTGATTATAAAGTCCGCGTCCTGGATACTCAGGAGGCAACGGCGGCGCGGGTGCGGGTATTGATCGAGTCTCAGGACCAGCACGGCAGTTGGACCACCGTAGGTGTCCACGAAAACGTCATCGAAGCCAGCTGGGAAGCGTTAGTGGATAGTATTGAGTATAAATTATTGAAAGATAGAAAATAGCCCTCCATGGAACTTTCATCTAAATATGATCCTCAGGAAACTCAGGACAAGTGGCTGAAATATTGGAAAGACAAGGATGTCTTTCATGCCAAAATGAATTCAGGCAAGAAACCATTTACTGTGGTCATCCCGCCGCCGAATGTGACGGGTATCCTGCATATGGGCCATGCCTTGAATAATACCTTGCAGGACATTATTGTCCGCTATAAACGCATTAACGGTTTTGAAACGCTTTGGATGCCCGGTACCGATCATGCGGGCATTGCGACCCAGAATGTCGTTGAAAAACAATTAGCCAAGGAAGGTAAAACCCGCCAGGACATCGGTCGTGATGAATTTTTGAAGCGCCTTTGGTCGTGGAAAAAACAATATGGGGATACTATCATCAGCCAATTGGAAAAATTAGGCTCTTCCTGCGACTGGTCGCGTACGCGTTTTACCATGGATGATGATTATAGTGTGGCTGTCCGGGAAGCATTTGTTGCCCTGCATCAGAAAGGCTTGATCTATCGTGGCGAGCGCATTATCAACTGGTGTCCGCGCTGTCAGACCGCGCTTTCCGATGAAGAAGCGGAACATAAAGAGAAGAACGGCAAGCTTTATCATTTGAAATATCCCCTCAAGGATGCTCCAGACCATTTTATCATTGTCGCAACCACCCGTCCTGAAACCATGCTGGGCGATACGGCTGTTGCGGTTAATCCTAAAGACGAGCGTTATGTTCAATTCATCGGTAAAACATTGATCTTGCCTTTGGTCAATCGTGAGATCAAGATCATTGCTGATGAATTTGTAGCTGCCGATTTTGGAACAGGGGCGGTCAAGGTAACTCCGGCGCACGACCCTAATGACTTTATGATGGGCCAAAGGCACCAGCTGCCGGTGATCAATGTCATGCATCCAGATGCACGTATTAATGAGCAAGGCGGCAAATATAACGGACTAGACCGCTGGGAAGCCCGCAAGCAGATCCTGGCTGACCTGGAAGCATTAGGATATTTAGAAAAGATCGAAGATCATAAGAATGCAGTTGGCCACTGTTATCGCTGCGATACCGTCGTAGAACCGTATTTATCCAAACAATGGTTTGTGAAAATGAAACCTTTGGCCAAACCTGCTTTGGAAGCTGTTCAAAAAGGAGACATTAAGATCCATCCTGCGCATTGGTCAAAAGTTTATACCAATTGGATGGAAGATATTCATGATTGGTGTATTTCCCGTCAGATCTGGTGGGGGCATCGCATTCCTGTATGGTATGATCCCGAGGGGAATTGTTTTATCGCCAAATCCCAACAGGAAGCTGATGCTCAAGCACTCCTCAAGCATGGCAGGGCGGTCGTTTTAAAACAGGATGAAGATGTGCTGGATACCTGGTTTTCTTCGTGGCTTTGGCCTTTTGCTACACTCGGGTGGCCTGCTGAGGATCTCGATCTAAAATATTTTTACCCGACCAACACTTTAATGACAGCCTCTGAGATCTTATTCTTCTGGGTAGCACGCATGATCATGGCCGGGTATGCATTTATGGGGGATAAGCCATTTTCCGATGTGCTTATTCATGGAACAGTAAGGGATGCCAAAGGGCGTAAAATGTCAAAGTCCTTAGGCAATGCCATTGACCCTCTGGAGATCATTAATGAGTACGGTGCCGATGCACTTCGTTTCAGCCTGATCATTAATTCCGGGCAGGATATCTTTATCTCCAAAGAAAAGTTTGAGATAGGCCGGAATTTTGCCAACAAGATCTGGAATGCGTCAAGGCTGGTTTTAGCGCATTCTCTCCCCCTGGAGGGGAGGGCTAGGGAAGGGGAAGATTTAAATCTTAATGATCTGGATCTTCCTTCCCGCTGGATCATAGCCAGATTTTACGACACCCTCGAAAAAGTGGGTCGGTCGATCGAGCAATTCAGTTATTCCGAAGCAGAGATCCTGATCCAGGACTTTTTCTGGGGGGATTATTGCGACTGGTATCTGGAGTTGATCAAGGCTAAATTCACCGATGTGCATATTCAAAAGACAGCCTTTTTTATCTTAAAAAATTCTTTGAAAATGATGCACCCGTTCATGCCGTTCGTAACCGAGGAAATTTATAGCAAAATGAACGCAACCGATGAATGCCTTTCATTAGCCTCCTGGCCTCAGGTCCAAAGATCCTTAATAGATGTTCAGGCTGAGACTCAGATGCAATGCATCATTGATATGATCGGTGCGATACGTAATATCCGGACCCAGTGGAACATTAAACCCGGTGAAATGGTGGAGGCTTCGATCATTCCTTCCAGTCGAGATATTCAGGTGCTTTTAGGATCTAATGCCGGTGATATCCAGCGATTAGCCCGTCTAAAGACGGCAGTCATTGACCAGACACTTGCGCCGTTAAAAAACTCAGCAACGGCTTTAGTAGGCGCAACCAAGATTTATATTCCTTTAACAGGTCTGGTTGATCTGAACGCAGAAAAAGCTCGCATGAATGCAGACATCGGTCAAAAAAAGAAATCGATCGAAGGCTTAAACGGGCGATTGAACAATCCTGTTTTTACAGCCAAGGCTCCCCAAGAAGTCGTTGATCAAGAAAGAACGCGTTTATTGAATTTAACAAAAGAATTAGCCGTCTTAGAAAATGTTTTAAACAATTTATCGTAGGGGCGGACCTTGTGTCCGCCCGATAGAACGGGCTATAACAAGCGCGGCTTCTACATCAATATATATGAAACCAGCCTATATTAAAACAATAGTCCATCTGGCCTTAGCCGAAGACATCGGCCAAGGGGACATTACCACAGATTTTCTGGTCTCTAGCCGTGCCCAGGCCAAAGCCCGCTTGATCGCCCGCGGGGACGGTATTATCTGCGGTATCGATCTTACCCGTGAAGTGTTCCGTAACCTGAGTGCCAAGATCCATTTTCGGACGCTCATTCAAGACGGACAGCAGGTTCGCCGGGATGATATCATCGCCGAAATATCAGGCTCGGCCCGAGCGCTATTGACCGGAGAGAGGGTGGCCATCAATTTATTATCGTTTTTATCGGGAGTTGCCACCCAAACCAGACGGTATGTTGATGCTGTGAAGCCTTATAAAGTGGATATCATGGATACCCGCAAAACTACTCCGTTACTGCGTCAGATGGAACGTTACGCGGTCCGCTGTGGAGGGGGAGTCAATCACCGTTTCAACCTAAATTATATGGCCATGATCAAGGACAATCATCTGATCTCCTGCCGCGAGCAGTCCATGATCGATGTGATCGACGCATTCAAGAAAAAGCATAAAACCACTCTTGAAGTCGAAGTGGACACGTTGAACCAGTTAAAAGAAATGCTGCTTTCGAAAGCAGATATTATCCTATTAGACAATATGACCCCGCAGCAAATTGTTCAAGCGGTAAAATTGCGCAATAAAGCCAAAAACCGTATTTTACTGGAAGCCTCCGGAGGCATTTCGTTAAAGAATATCAAAAAATATGCGGCCACCGGGGTTGAGCGTATTTCTGTAGGGGCTTTGACGCATACGCGTCAAGGCGTTGATATTTCATTGGAGTTTATCCCGATCTCATGAAGAAATGTTCATCCCTTTTAATCTTTTTTATATTATTAATTATCCCGCCATTATGGGCTCAGCAAAAAGAAGACATTGACGAAGCAGACATCGCTTCCGGTGCTATTTTTGATGACAATGCTTTGCTGTCCGGTTATTCCCAGAAATACGAGAATGAACCCAGGGATATTCTACTGGCTATGATCGCTGACGATTCGCTGGGGTCGTATAAATGTGCGGCCGCCGTGCGGGTGTTCAAAGAGAAATTTGCCAATGAGGTTTTAAGTAATGAAAAAGCCAATGTTGTTAGGATATTGATCCGACGCCTTAACCACGGAGATTCTCCCTTTGTCCAGGTGGAGATCATGCACACGCTGGTGGTTTTGGATCGCTATCAGTATTTTGAAAACATGGTCCCGGCCCTTATCCTCAAGATGGACCACTACAATACTGTCGTCAGCGATCTGGCCTATGATGACATGCAAGAGATCATCAAGAACAGTTTTTATACAAGGGAAGCCAGGATCGTATTTGACACCCTGCGTAAGATCTTGTTTTTGTCCCGTAACCGCCTGCAGCACATCATAACCCCTGACCATAAATTGCATCAAAAAATAGAGCTGTTGCGCTGGTCAATAAAGATCCTAGGCACCCAAGAACTAAAACGCCTACCGTCCGAAGTAATAAATTTATTATAATTAATTGGTGACAGCTACCAATTAATTAAATGAGGATAGACACTACTTTAGACATAAAATTTTTACGTCCCTATTATAATCCCTAAAAGGAGAAACTCTTGAAAACTAATTCTTTGTTGATGATTATATTGTCGGTGTTTATTCTCGTAACATCTCCTGCTCATGCTGATGAGAAATGGGGAACTAGGCGTCCTTCCACCCAACAAGAGCAAGCAGAGGTTAATGCCTACAGAAACAAAACTTTGCCCTGGGTATTACAACTTGACTTTCACGACAAAGCGGCGGCGCAAGCCATTTTTGAACCGGTCATTGACGATCTAGCCTGGCTCAAATCTTGTCGTCAGAGCGGAAATGATGTGATCAATGGGGCCTTACGTTTGCAAACTAAGATAGCTGATCATTGTCACGCCAAATGGTCGACAGGTTACGTGGTAAGTAAGAATTGGCATCAGCTGTATGGGTATTTTGAAGCACGCATGCGCATCACCAAGAAAGACGGTATTAACAATGCTTTTTGGCTTACTGGTAAAGATCTTGAGATCGATATTGTTGAAGCACATTTCCCCAAATACATTCATTATGCTGTCCACGACTGGGGCAATCCCCACCGCGGTCAGGGCTGTGGTTACGCTGCCAATAACATTGCCTACCAGATGAATGATTACGGCCTTTTGTGGTTACCTGATCGTCTTATTTATACATTTAATGGGAAAGCCACATGCACGATGGATGTCAAAACGATGGCGGTACCCGCAGAGATCAGGTTCTCAACAGCCGTTGCCGACTTTGCAGGCAAAACTCAAGATCCCACCAATGCCGAAATGGATGTCTACTGGGTTCATGCAGCATCATTAAGAAAGTAGGGACGCAAATCTTGCGTTCCTACAAATACATCCATTAATATCCTAAATTCGGCCCCAGCCATTTTTCAACTTCATCTACAGGCATTTTCTTGCGGTTGGCATAATCGATGACTTGGTCTTTGGCTATTTTGCCTATCGCAAAATATTTTGATTGAGGGTGGGCGAGGTATAGACCGCATACGGCGGCGGTGGGGAACATGGCATAGTTTTCTGTCAGGGTGATGCCGGTGTTCTTGGTAGCATCAAGGATCCGGAACAGGGTTTCTTTTTCAGTGTGGTCCGGGCATGCCGGATAGCCCGGAGCCGGGCGGATGCTGCGGTATTGACCTAAATTGATCTGTTCTTCGGTCAAGTGTTCATCTTTTGAAAATCCCCATAGTTCCCTGCGGACTTTCTCATGCATGAGCTCTGCAAAAGCTTCTGCCAGACGGTCAGCGACAGCCTTGGCCATGATGCTTTTATAATCGTCCAGGTCAGCTTCATACTTTTTGACCATTTTATCCAAACCGATACCGGTCGTGACCGCAAAAGCACCGATATAGTCTTTGATGCCCGAAGATTTTGGGGCAACATAGTCGGCATGCGATAACAGCGCTTGGTCCGCAGTGACGATGACCTGTTGACGTAAATTATAAAGAGTGTCTAAGACTTCGTGACGATCATCGTCCTTATAAAGCACAATATCATCATCCGTCGTGTTGGCAGGGAAGAACGCGACCACACCGTTAGCCTGCAAGAGTTTTTGGCTGATGATCTCATCTAAAAGGATATTGGCATCCGCATAAACCCTCTGGGCCTGGACGCCGTATACCGGGTCTTTAAGTATCTGCGGGAATTTGCCTTTAAGTTCCCAAACCATAAAAAAACAGGACCAGTCGATCCTTTGACGGATCAAATTCAGATCAAAATCTTTTAAGACCTTGATCCCCAAAAACGAGGGCGTGGTAATGTCCGCTTTCTTCCAGTCAGTGACAAGGGCCTTTTGACGGGCTGCTTTAATGGGAACAAATGATTTTACCGATTGATTCCGAGCGTGGGTCTGACGCAATTGTTCATATTCGGCATAGGTTTTATCTAATAAGAGCTTTTTTAATTGAGGCTCCATTAAACTACGGCATACTCCGACACACCGCGACGCATCTTTGCTGTGAATGACCGGATGCTCATAGACCGGTGCGATCTTGACGGCAGTATGTGCGGGGGATGTGGTCGCACCTCCGACCAAAAGGGGAATGGTAAACCCTTGACGCTGCATTTCGGCGGCCACATGGACCATTTCTTCCAAAGACGGAGTGATCAATCCTGAAAGAGCGATCATGTCGGCATGATGAAGCTTGGCCTCAAGAAGTATTTTTTCACAAGGCACCATGACGCCTAGGTCAATGATCTTAAAACCATTGCAAGCCAGGACCACACCGACAATATTCTTGCCGATATCATGCACATCACCCTTAACGGTCGCCATTACGATCGTTCCGGCAACTTTAGCATCCTGATCCTTTTCTTTTTCAATAAACGGGCTTAAATAGGCTACGGATTTCTTCATGACCCGAGCGCTCTTGACGACTTGAGGCAGGAACATTTTTCCTGATCCAAACAGATCTCCGACAATATTCATGCCTGTCATTAACGGGCCTTCAATGACGTCCAGCGGACGGTTTGATCGTATCCGGGCTTCTTCAGTATCCTGGTCAATATATTCGACAATGCCTTTGACCAGGGCATGGGAAAGTCTTTGATCCACCGGCAGGCTGCGCCAGGCTAAGTCTTCCTGTTTTTTTTCGCCTTGAGATCTGACCGTTTGGGCAAAATTCACCAATCGTTCGGTCGCGTCAGAACGTCGGTTCAATAAAACATCTTCAATAAGCTCTAAAAGATCTTTAGGGATCTGGTCATAAACACTGATCATGCCGGCATTGACAATGCCCATATCCATGCCGGATTTGATGGCATGGAAAAGAAAAGCCGAGTGCATGGCTTCACGCATCGCGTCATTGCCGCGGAAAGAAAAGGACACATTGGATACGCCGCCCGAGATCAGGCATCCGGGGCACGCAGCCTTAATGAGTTTTGTCGCTGTAAAAAAATCTTTGGCATAATTATTATGTTCTTCGATGCCTGTTGCCACTGCAAAGATATTCGGGTCAAAAATAATATCATAGGGTTCAAATCCGATCTCTTCGGTCAATATTTTATAAGCCCGCTTACAGATACTAACACGTTTATCAACAGTATCTGCCTGGCCGTTCTCATCAAAGGCCATGACAACGGCGGCGGCCCCGTAATAGAGGACTTTTCGGGCTTGTTCTTTAAATGAGGCTTCACCTTCTTTAAGGCTGATCGAGTTAACAATGCTTTTACCTTGAACACATTTAAGCCCCGCTTCAATGACCGACCATTTGGAAGAATCGATCATGATCGGCACGCGGGCGATGTCCGGTTCACTGGCAATGAGATTGAGGAAGGTGGTCATAACCTCAGCAGAATCAAGCATGGCTTCATCCATGTTAATGTCAATGATTTGGGCACCGTTTTCCACCTGCTGGCGGGCAACCACTAGCGCCTCATCATATTTACCGGCAATGATCAAACGGGCAAACTGTTTGGACCCGGTAACGTTGGTGCGTTCGCCGACATTGATAAAATTAGTGTTTTCATAAACGATCAATGGTTCAAGGCCGGAAAAAGAGCTTAGTGTTTGAGGCTGCGGGCAGGGCCTGGGAACCATATCTTTGACAGCTTCGGCAATAGCTTGGATGTGGACAGGGGTGGTCCCGCAACAGCCGCCGACAATATTAATTAATCGGCTTTGGACAAATTCTTTGATAATGCCGGCCATTTCCGGTGCTTCCAGATCATACTCGCCAAAAGCATTTGGAAGTCCTGCATTGGGGTAACAACTGATAAAACAGTCGGCTATACGTGCAAGTTCGGCAATGTAGGCACGCATATCGCGGGGGCCCAAAGCACAATTTAAACCGATGGCCAAAGGTTTACAATGTTTAACAGAGATCCAAAAAGCCTCTGTGGTTTGTCCCGAAAGGGTACGGCCGGAAGCATCAGTGATCGTACCGGAGATGATCAACGGCAGCTTAAAACCGGTCTTGGCACAAATAGTTTCATAAGCAAAAATGGCCGCTTTGGCATTAAGGGTATCAAAGATGGTTTCGATCAGTATCAGATCAACGCCGCCGTCAACAAGTCCCTGAAGTTGTTCGCTATACGCCCCCACCAACTGGTCAAAATTAACCGCCCGAAAAGAGGGATCATTAACATTTCCGGAGATAGAAGCTGTTCTAGTCGTCGGCCCTATGGAACCGGCCACAAATCTGGGTTTACCGGGATTTTCACGAGTGAATTGTTCGGCGGCATTCCGGGCCAGTTTAGCGGCGTTAAAATTCAACTCATAAACCAGGTCTTCCATTTTATAATCAGCCATGCTGATACGGTTACTGTTGAAGGTATTGGTTTCCACAATATCCGCACCGGCTTTGAAATACTGGCAGTGGATATCCCTGATGATCTCAGGCTGGGTCAGGGTTAAAAGGTCGTTATTGCCTTTAATATCCGATAGCCAGTCTTTAAAACGATCGCCGCGATACTGGCTTTCGGTCAGTCGGTGTTTCTGGATCATCGTTCCCATGGCTCCATCGATCATGAGAATACGCTTCTCCAGTAGTTCACGTAAAACGGTGTAAGATTTGGATTCTTGCATATTTAAAAGGGTAAGCCAAACAGGGATGCTTGTCAAACATTTAAGTGTAAAATCAATGGGAGCGGGATTAAAAATGTGCTAAACTTTAAAAAATAAATATAGCAGGCTTATGTTGATCAGGCCTAATAAATACAAAAGGCAAGAACGTATGAGTGAACCAAGGAACATTTTATTGATCGATGACGATGTTGATTTACTGTCTTTGGTTAAGATCGCTTTAAAGACCAGAGGATATACTGTTGAGACAGCTTGCAATGGCGTAGAAGGCCTAGAAAAATTAAAAACGTTCACCCCGCAATTAATTATACTAGATCTGAACATGCCTAAAATGGGCGGTCTGCTTTTTTATAAAAGTATTTGTGACGTCTGCAGTCAGCCCAAGTATCCGGTGTTGATCCTGACCGCGCGTGCCAATATGGAAGAATTATTCAAGGAGTATATTATTGACGGGTTTAAGACCAAACCATTTGAAATTGATGATCTTCTTGATGAAGTTGGTACGATCATTGACAAGAAATTCGGCATATTTAATAATGTCAAGGTTTCCTCGGACCGGGCTGTCAAGGTCTGTATCGTTGAAGACGACCAGGAAGAGCTAAAGAAAATGGGCGAGGCTTTTCTTGAAACGGGCTACATCGTACATTCCGTTTCTAACGGGATCGATGCTATTGAATATATCTATGAGAATCTTCCGGATGCCGTTCTGGTTAAGCTGTCTTTATCCAGTATTGCCGGTGATGATATCATTCAGCATATATCAAGAATGGCTAAAACGCAGGACGTTAAATTTATTTTATATACCCACAAGAATGCAGAAAGAACCATTGTCATGGATAAGATCAGTAAAAAAACCGGCGTTGATTCTTTTGTACAGTATTTGTATGCCAAGGAACTTGTAGCTGAGACCAATAAATTATTAAGGCAATATACAGTTGAATAATCCCTGTTATGCTTCTTAACCCTTTTACTTTACATCTGCCGAAAACAGCTAGAGAGGCGGCAAGTTTGTACGTACGGACACAAAATCTTGCGTCCGATCCTGTCTCCCTACCACAAATCCTAGCCGGCGGCACATTTTTACTTAACCGCTTGAAACTGTTAAAAACCAAGGGGACAACCACACCTGGGAATATTTTAAGTTTGGCTAGGGTGGAGGAGCTTAAAGGGATCAGCTTAAATGACGGTATACTGACCATCAAAGCTATGACACGCATCAATGAGATCTTTGAAAGCCCTCTGCTTGACGGTCATTTAAATATCTTACATGCTGTTTGTCGTAATATCGCCACCAATCCTATCAGAAATATGGCGACCATAGGA
>Ga0302320_10003722_pt1 | contig 35146 bp, 26 predicted proteins | sample Bog_T0_3_FD_202130 | JGI IMG/M metagenome (GOLD analysis project Ga0302320, IMG submission 202130) | Peat permafrost microbial communities from Stordalen Mire near Abisko, Sweden - Bog_T0_3 | ecosystem: Environmental > Terrestrial > Soil > Wetlands > Peat | place: Sweden: Abisko, Stordalen Mire...
AAGGAGCGGTCGGCCATCATCCAGAGCAGCTGGCTCGATCCCCGCAAGATCCGCGACATGACCATCGTCGGCAGCGAGCGGATGATCGTCTATGACGACGTCGCGTTCCAGGAGAAGATCAAGATCTTCGACTCCCGGGTCGAGCGGCCGCCGCATTACGACACCCTGGCCGAGTTCCACTACGCCTACCACTACGGCGACATGTACAGCCCGCACATCAAGCTGGACGAGCCGCTGAAGACCGAGTGCCAGCATTTTATCGACTGCATCCGCCAGGGCCGGGCCCCGTTGACCGGCGGCAAGGATGGCCTGGACGTGGTCAGGATCCTCGAAGCCTCTTCCGAATCCGCCCGTTTGAACGGCAATGCCGTGGCGCTGCCGCAGGCCGTCCCCGCCGGTCACACCCGGGCGCGGGAGCCAGAGCCCGCGCGAAAGAGTCCGGCTGCGCCGGCGGCGGCCGCCCCCGCCGGCCTGAATCCGGGCGACCGCCTCGGCACCAAAATGGCGCGCACGACGCAAAACGGGGCCTGGCAGCCATGAGCCTCCCGGCCGCCACCCCGCTGGTGGCCTCCGACGTCAAACTGGGGCGCAACGTCCGCATCTATGGGTTCGCGAACCTTTATGGCTGCGAAATCGGCGACGACGTCAAAATTGGCTGCTTCGTCGAGATTCAAAAAGGGGCGAAGATCGGCCACCGCTGCAAGATTTCCAGTCATACCTTCATCTGTGAAGGCGTGACCATCGAGGACGAGGTCTTCATCGGGCACGGTGTCATGTTCACCAACGACCTCTATCCCCGGGCGACCAACGCGGCCGGGGGCCTGCAGACCGAATCCGACTGGCACTGCCAGCGGACCCTGGTCCGGCGTGGCGCGACCATCGGGTCCGGCGCGACCCTGCTCTGCGGCATCACGCTGGGCGAGGGTTGCATGGTCGGCGCCGGCAGCATGGTGACCCGCGATGTGCCCGCCGGCGCGATCGTGGCCGGAAATCCGGCCCGCGTGATGAAAACCCTCAACCGCACGGAACAATTTGCCCATACCTTTTCTTGATCTGAAGGCGCAGCACGCGTCCCACCGGGCGGAGATTCTCGCCTCGATCGGCGACGTGGTCGACCGGTGTGCCTTTGCCGGCGGCCCGTATGTGGAGAAGTTCGAGCAGGAGTTCGCCGCGTTTTGCCGCACCGGCCATGCGATCGGGGTCGCCAACGGCACGGATGCGCTGTGGTTCGCCCTGCTCGCCCTGGGCGTGGGCCGCGGGGATGAGGTGATCACCGCGCCCAATTCGTTCATTGCGACGGCCGAGGCCATCAGCTTCTGCGGGGCCACCCCGGTGTTCGTCGATATCGACGAGCATACCTACACCCTGGATCCCGCCCGGCTGGAGGGCGCGATCACCCGGCGCACCAAGGCCATCATCCCGGTGCATCTCTACGGCCAGATGGCCGACATGGATCCGATCATGGCCGTGGCCGCCCGGCACGGGCTCTGGGTGATCGAGGACGCCTGCCAGGCCCATGGGGCCGAGTATCGGGGCCGGCGCGCCGGGTCGATCGGACACCTGGGCTGTTTCAGCTTCTATCCGGGCAAGAACCTCGGGGCGTGGGGCGAGGCCGGGGCCGTCGTGACCCAGGACCTGCATCTCGCGGAGAAAGTCAGGATCCTGCGGGACCATGGCCAGGAGACGAAATATCACCACTCGGTCATCGGCTGGAACGGGCGGATGGACGGCATCCAGGCGGCCGTGCTGCAGGTGAAGCTGAGGGACCTGGACCGGGGCAACGCGGCGCGCCGGGAGAATGCCCTGATTTACCGCGGACTGCTGGCGGACGTCGCGGGCGTCCGCCTCGAGCCCCCGGCCGACCATGGAACATCCGTCTATCATCTTCTGGTCGTTCGCGTGGCCGGGCGGGATCGGGTCCTCGAAGGCATGGGCCGGCGGGAGATCGCCTGCGGCGTCCACTACCCGACTCCGATTCATCTCCAGCCGGCCTACGCCCACCTCGGGCTCGGGCCGGGCTCGTTTCCGATCGCCGAACGCTCCGCCCGGGAGGTCCTTTCCCTTCCCATGTTCCCCGAACTGACCGCCGGACAGATCGCCCTGGTCGCAAAAGAGCTCGCGGCCGTCGTGGCCGCGCCCCGGTTGGTGGAGGCCCTGGGTGTCTGAAGCCTTTCAGGTCGCAACGGCGGCACCGGCCGCCCGCACCCTCATCGCCTGCATCGATCCCCTGCTCGACAGCGCGGGATGGGACGCCGAGCTGGCGGCCTGCCCCGACACCTCATTTTTCCACGGCGCCGCCTGGGCCCGGGTGTTGCACGGCGCCTATGGCTTCCGACCGGCGTATTTCACGGCCCGCCTCGCGGGACGCCTCCGCTCGGTGCTGCCCCTGATGGAAGTCGACAGCTGGCTGACCGGCCGGCGCGGCGTGGCGCTGCCCTTCACCGACGAATGCGCCCCCGTCGGCGTGCAGTCCGACTCGTTCCCCGGCCTCTACCAGGCGGCCCTGGCTCACGCCGAGCGCCGCGGTTGGAGATACCTTGAATTCCGGGGCGGCCGGCCGCTCTTCGGCGAGGCCCCGCCCTCATCCTCGTATTTCGGCCACCGCCTCGACCTGCAGGGCGGCGAAGCCGCGCTGTTGGCCCGCTGCGAAAGCTCCGTCCGGCGGGCGATCCGCAAGGCCGGGCAGGCGGGACTGACCATCGAGTTTTCCCGGGAACTGGAGTCGGTCCGCGACTTTCACCGCCTGCTCCGCCGGACGCGCAAACGCCATGGCGTGCCGCCGCAGCCCTTCTCGTTCTTCGCCGGCATCCACCGCCACATCCTGGCGCCGGGTCACGGCTGGGTGGTCCTGGCCCGCCAGGCGGGGACCCCCGTGGCGGGCGCGGTCTACTTCCGGCATGGCCGGACGGTCACGTACAAATACGGGGCGTCCGACGAGGCCTTCCAGCACCTGCGGGCCAACAACCTCGTGATGTGGGAGGCGATCCGCCGCCATGCGCAGGAAGGCTTCACCGCGCTGGATTTCGGCCGCACCTCGCTGGAGAACGCCGGCCTGAGGAAATTCAAGCTCGGTTGGGGCGCGGTCGAGCATCGGATCGACTACGTGCGCTATGACCGGCGCACCCGCGGCTTCGCCGCCGCCGCGGACCGCGCGCACGGCTGGCATACCCGCCTTTTCAAACTCCTGCCGGACCCGATCCTCCGCTCGATCGGAGCCGCCCTTTACAAGCACGTCGCCTGAACACCATGAAAGACGGTCCCCCCCTGGTTCCCCACACCGCCGGAATGACGCTCGATGACGTCTACTATGCCCTCTTCCGCCACAAGTGGAAGATCATCATGGCCACCGCGGCCGGCCTCCTGGTCGCGCTGGGCCTCTACCTCTTCGACCCTCCGCCCTTTCAGTCCGAAGCCCTGCTGTTCATCCGCTACGTGATGGAGAACAGCGCCCCGGGACTGCCCGGGAATGACACCAAGGCAATCTCGCCGGACCAGCGGGGCGAGACCATCCTCGCCACGGAAGCCGAGATCCTGGGCAGCGAAGACATCGCCTATCAGGTGGCTGACGCGGTGGGCCCGGACAAGATCCTGAGCCGCGAGCGCGGCCCCAAGGATCGCGACCGGGCCGCCTTCGTGATCCGCGAAAACCTCATCATCCAGCCGCTGCCCAAGAGCAGCGTCATCCGGCTGGTGTTCCAGAGCCGCGATCCCACCATCGTCCAGCCCGTCCTCACGGCGGTGATCGACGCCTACCTCAAGAAGCACGTCGAGGTGCACCGCGGCATCGAGGTCGCCGGGGACTTCCTTTCGCAGGAAACCGACCAGCTGCGCTCGCGCCTCTCCCAAACCGAGGACGAACTGCGCAAGACCAAGGACCGGGCCGGCATCATCTCGCTCGACGACACGAGCAAGGCCTACGGCGAGCAGGTGGCGCGGATCCAGCAGGATATCTTCAGCGCCGAGGCCGAGTTGGCCGAGCGCTCCGCGACGCTCCGGGTTCTGGACAAGGGCGGGGCGTCCACGCCGGCGGCCGCCGGGCTCACCGGCCCGGCCGCCCCCCCGATTCCCGCCGCGCAACTTGACGCCTATCGCGGCCTCCGCACCCGCCTCGACCGGCTGCAGAAGACGGAGGAGCTGCTGCTCGCGCAGTTCACCGACCAGAATCAACGGGTGGTGGACGTCCGCGCCGAGATTGCCGCCGCCGAGAGCCAGCGGCAGATCCTGGAGGACAAATACCCGCTCCTATCGCGGATCGGCGCCCCGGCCGCGGCGGTGGCGCCGGGCGGAGGCCTCGACCTGGCGACACAATCGGCCCTGCTGGTCGGGCTGCAGTCCAAGATCGCGACCCTGAATTCGGAGCTGACCCAGGTGCGGGCCGACGAGAAAAGCATCGACCAACTCTCGGGGCCGATCACGGAGCTGCAACGGCAGCGGGACCTGGAGGAGACGAACTATCGGTATTACTCCGTTCACCTGGAGGCGGCCCGGATCGACGAGGCCCTCGGCGCCGGTCGCGCCTACAACATCGCCCAGATCCAGACTCCGACCCCGCCGCGCACCGACTGGCCCAAGACCGGGGAAATCCTGGGGGCGATCGCCATCGGCGGACTGGTGCTGGGCATCGCCTGGGCGCTCCTGATCGAGTCGTACCTCGACCATTCGGTCCGCCGGCCCGCCGATATCGAACGCGACATGCGCATTCCCCTTTTTCTGTCCATCCCGGACTTCGGCCGCAATGGCCACAACCGCCACATCTTCCACGAGACCCTGCGGGACCGCCTGATCGGTTACTTCGAGAGCAAGAACCTGACCCACAAGCCGAAGCTGGTCGCCGTGACCGGCGTGGCGCGAAACGCCGGGGTGACCTCCACCGCGGCCGGGCTGGCCCAGTGCCTGTCGGAGACCGGGGAAGGCAACGTCCTGCTGGTCGATATGACCCTGGGCCAGGGTTCGGCGCAGCAATTCTACCAGGGCAAGGCCGTCTGCGGCATCGACGAACTGCTCGACACCCGGGATACGGCCCAGGTCCAGAGCAACCTTTACGTCGTCGGCGAGGAACCCAACAGCGACAAGCTCTCGCGCGCCCTCCCCAGCCGTTTCCGCGAACTGGTGCCCAAGCTCAAGGCGAGCGACTTCGACTACATCATCTTCGACATGCCCGTGATCAACCAGATCAGCATCACCCCGCGCCTCGCCGGTTTCATGGACATGGTGCTGCTGGTCGTCGAGTCGGAGCAGACCGATCGCGACATTGTCCGGCAGGCGGTGACGCTGCTCGGCCAGTCGCAGGCCCATGTCGGCGCGGTGCTGAACAAGACCCGCAACTATCTCCCGTCGAAGGCCCATCACGAATTCCTGGGCAGCGCCTGAGCCGGCGGATCCCGTCCGTGCGATGCTGCTGCGCCGCCTCTACTACCTCTTCAAGCCGTGCCTGCCCTGGCGGCTCCGGATCGCCGTCCGCCGCCTGGCGGCGCGCCGGAGGCGGGCGGCGTCCGCCGCCGTCTGGCCGATCCACGAAGCCGCGGCGCAGCCGCCCCGGGGCTGGCGCGGCTGGCCCGAGGGCAAGAAATTCGCCTTCATCGTCACCCACGACGTGGAGGGACCCAGCGGCCTCGCCAAGTGCGCGCGGCTCGCGGAGCTCGAGCAATCCCTCGGGTTTCGCTCCTCCTTCAACCTCATCCCCGAGGGCCCCTACACCGTCCCGCCGGAACTGCGCTCCCACCTGACGGATCGCGGCTTCGAAGTCGGCGTTCACGATCTGCGCCACGACGGCGGACTCTATGCCTCCCGCGCGGCCTTTCGCGCCAACGCCCGCCGGATCAACCGTTACGTCGGCGACTGGGGCGCGGCCGGCTTCCGCTCCGGTTTCATGCTGCACGAGCTCGACTGGATCCACGATCTGGACATCGAGTACGATGCCTCGACCTTCGACACCGATCCCTTCGAACCCCAGCCGGACGCCGTCGCCACCATCTTCCCTTTCTGGGTGCCCGCGAGCGACCCGGCGTCGCCGCGGCGCGGCTACGTCGAGATGCCCTACACCCTGCCGCAGGACTCCACGCTCTTCCTCGTCCTCAGGGAGACGGCGCCCGCGATCTGGATCCGCAAGCTGAACTGGATCGCCCGCCACGAGGGCATGGCGCTGATCAACATCCATCCCGACTACCTGCAGTTTCCGGGCGAGCCGGCCACGGCCCGCACCTTCCCCGTGGACCACTACGTCAAGCTCCTCGAGCACGTCCGCGACCGCCACGCCGGCGAGTACTGGAACCCGCTGCCCCGGACCCTGGCCCGCGCGGTCGCCGCCGTCCAGCCGCTGCACCGGCCGGCGCCGCGGAAGAAAGTGGGGCTGGTCACCTACTCCTTCTACGAGAGCGACTCGCGCGTCTTTCGCTATGGCGAGGCCCTGGCCGAGCGGGGCGACGAGGTGGAGGTGCTCGCGCTCCGCCGCTCGCCGGAGCAGCCCGAGGAGGAAGTCATCAACGGCTGCCGGGTGATCCGTCTCCAGGCCCGGATGGTCGACGAAAAGTCGCCCGCGCGCTACCTGCTGCGCCTGCTCCTGTTCTTTTGCCGGGCGTCGTGGCGGATCGCGCGCAGCCACGCGCGGCGGCCCTACGACGTCCTGCACATCAACAATGTGCCCGATTTTCTGGCCTTCGCTGGGTGGCTGCCCAAATGCGGCGGAACGAGGATCATCCTCGATATCCACGACATCGTCCCCGAGCTGTTCGCCAGCAAGTTTGGCGCCGCCCCGGGCTCCGCCACCATCCGGATGCTGAAGATGATGGAGCACGCCTCCGCGGCCTTTTCCACCCACGTGATCCTCGCCAACGACCTGTGGCGGGAAGTCTACACCCGGCGCTCCGCCCCGCCGGAAAAAGTCTCGGTCCTCCTCAACTATGTCGAGCGCCGGATCTTCTTTCCCCGGCCGCGCCTCCGGCGCGATGACCGGAAAATCGTCATTTTCCCGGGCAGCCTGCAGCTTCACCAGGGCCTGGACATCGCGATCCGCGCCTTTCCCCGGGTCGTCGCGGCCTTCCCGACGGCGGAATTGCACCTCCACGGGGAAGGTCCGGCCAAGCCCGAATTGACCGCGCTGGCCGCGGAACTGGGGCTGGGCGGCCACGTGCGCTTCTTCGACTCCTGTCCCACCCCGGAGATCGCGGCCATCATGGCCGAGGCCGATCTCGGCGTGGTGCCCAAGCGGGCCGACTCCTTCGGCAACGAGGCTTTCAGCACGAAAATCTGGGAGCTGATGTCGCTGGGAATTCCCGTGGTCGCGTCCAGCACCAAGATCGACCGGTACTATTTCAACGACTCGATCGTCCGTTTCTTTGAGTCAGGCAACCCCGAGGCTCTCGCCGCCGCCATCGTGGAGATCCTGGGCAATCCCGAATTCAGCCGCCAGATGACCGCGCGGGCGAGCGAACATGCCGCCCACAATTCCTGGGAAACCCGCAAGGCGGACTACCTCGGCCTGATCGACCGGCTCTGCCCCTCCCTCTGATGCGCCTCGACCGACTTCTCACGCTGGGCGTCGTGCATCCCCTGCGCCGCGCCTCCTCCCTCCTGCCCGCCCGGGACCCCGGACGCGCCGCGGGGCGACGGCCCCTGCCGATTCTCATGTACCACAGCGTCTCGGAGGATCCGGAGGCCGGGGTGGGCGCCTACTACCGCACCGCGGTCACGCCCCGGCGCTTTGCCGAGCACATGGCCTCATTGCGGCGCCAGGGCTGGCGCGCGGTGGGCCTGCGCCAGGGCATGCAGGCGGTCGCGGCATCGTCCCCGGAGAAGCTCGTGGTGCTCACCTTCGACGACGGCTTCCGCGACTTTCATTCCGCCGCGGCGCCGGTTTTGCGGGGGCACGGCTTCGGGGCCACGGTGTTCCTGCCCACGGCCTTCATCGTCGAGTCCGGGGTGCCGCACCGTTTTCGCGGCCGCGACTGCCTGGCGTGGCCGGAGATCCGGGAGCTCCAGCGCGACGGCATCGAGCTGGGCTCCCACACGGCCCGCCACCCCCAGCTCGCCGCCCTGCCCTGGCCCGAAGTCGAGTCCGAGCTCGCCCTGTCCAAGGCCGAGATCGAGCGCCAGCTTGGAGCCGCCGTGACCAGTTTCTCCTATCCGTTCGCCTTCCCGCAGGCCGACACCCGGTTTTGCGCCCGCTTTCGCGCGGCGCTGCTGCGGGCCGGTTACGCCGCCTGCGTCACGACCCGGATCGGCTGCGCGGCGGCCGGCGACGACCCGCTCCGCCTGCGCCGCCTCCCGGTGAATGAGGCGGACGACCCGGCCCTGTTCGCCGCCAAGCTCAACGGCGCCTACGATTGGCTGGCGGGGCCCCAGCGAGCCTACAAGGCGCTGCAACGCGCGTTCTGAAATGGATCTGTCGATCATCATCGTGAATTGGAAGTCCGGCGCCTATGTCCGGAAGTGCCTGGCCTCAATTTTTGCCTGCACCGAGGGTCCGGCCCTGGAGGTCATCGTCGTGGACAACGCCTCCTTCGATGACTGCGGCGCGATCGTCGCCCGGGAGTTTCCGGCGGTGAGGTTCATCCAGAGCGACGAGAACATTGGCTTCGGCCGCGCCAACAACCTCGGGTTCCAGCACAGCCACGGTCGGGTGCTGCTCTTCCTCAATCCCGACACGGAAGTCGCCGGCCCGGCGATCCGGGTCCTCTTCGAGCACCTGGAGCGGCTGCCCCGGGCGGGGGCCGTCGGGTGCCGGTTGCTCAACGCCGACCGCTCCGTCCAGACCAGCTGCGTCCAGTCCTTTCCCACCATCCTCAACCAGATGCTCGACTCCGATTTTCTGCGCCGCCGCTTCCCCAAGTCCCCGCTCTGGGGCATCGCCCCGCTCTATGCGGCCGGCCGCGAGCCCGCGGAGGTCGAGGCGGTCGAGGGCGCCTGCATCATGATGCGGCGCGAGGTCTTCGCTTCCATCGGCATGTTCAGCCCCGACTACTTCATGTACACCGAGGACATCGACCTCTGCTACAAGGCGCGACGGGAGAAGTGGGAGAACTATTACGTCCCGGAGGCCAGCATCGTGCATTTTGGCGACGGCAGCGTCCGCAACGCGAAGTCGAACTTCGCGGTGGTGATGGCGGTCGAGTCCCTGTGGCGGTTCTTCCGGAAGTACCGGGGCGCCGCCTACGCGGGCGGATATCGCGGGGCGCTGTTCCTCGCGGCGGCCGGCCGGCTGGCGCTGCTGTCCGTCGCGGCGCGGCGCGGCTCCGCCCTGAAGTGGTTCGCGATCCTGCGGTGGACCGTCGGGCTGGAAAACTGGTCATCGAAGTGCCGCTGATTGAATATGTCCGAACCGGCCTACATTGTCATCACTCCCGTCCGCAACGAGGAGGCCTATCTGCCCGGTGCCATCGCGGCGATGGCCGCCCAGACGCTGCCCCCGCGGTGCTGGGTGCTGGTGGACGACGGGTCGACCGACCGAACCGGCGAACTGATCGACGCGGCGGCCGCGGCGCACCCCTGGATCCGGGGCGTGCACCGCCCGGACCGGGGCTCCCGCCAGGCGGGCGGCGGGGTGATCGCCTCGTTTTATTCGGGTTATGCCCTGGTCGCCGCCGCGCCCTGGGACTATGTGGTCAAATGCGACGCCGATCTTTCCTTCCCGCCGGACTTCTTTGCGCGCTGCTGGCGCGAGTTTGAGGGCGATCCGGCCCTGGGCATCGCCGGCGGCGTCTGCTGCCTGCCCTCCGCCGGAGGGAACGTGCCCGAGTTCGCGGGTGAACCTCCCTTTCACGTGCGCGGACCGATGAAGATCTACCGCCGCGAGTGTTTTGCGGCCATCGGCGGACTGATCCAGGCGCCGGGTTGGGACACCGTCGACCAGGTCACCGCCGCCATGCTCGGGTGGAAGACCCGGACCTTCTTTGACATTCCCCTGGTGCATCACCGCCCGACCGGCGGCGCTTACGGGATCTGGCGGGACTCGATCAAAAACGGGATGGCCAATTACGTCACGGGATATCAGCCGCTGTTCATGGCGTGCAAGTGCGTGCGCCGCACCTTCCGCCGGCCGCATCGCGCCGGAGTGGCGCTGTGGCTGGGATTCATGCAGGGCTACTGGCGGCGCATCCCGCGCGTCCCCAATGCGGCCATGATCCGCTACCTCCGCCGCCAGCAATGGCGCGCGCTCACCTTCCAGAGCAGCCTGTGGGGCTGAACCCGACTCCCATGCCCACCCTAACTTCACCGGAGACCGCGCCGGCGGCGGCGAACGCCCGCGATATCGCCGAGTCCTTCGAGGCCCCGGAGTGGTACCTCAACCGCTTCGCGGCGAATATCCGCGTCCGCGCCGAGACGGTCGCGACCCTGACGGCGGGTCTCGCCTTCGCGCGGGTCCTCGACATCGGCTGCGGCGATGGCTCGCTGGCCCGGCCGCTCATGGCTCGGACCGGCGAGATCACCTTCCTCGACCGTTCGGCGGCCATGCTCGAGCGGGTGGCACAGCGCTTCGGCCCGGGCCAGCCGCCCGTCATCCGCTACGTCAACTCCGGATTCATGGAGGCGGCGTTGCCGTCCGAAAGCTTCGACCTGGTCCTGTGCCTCGGCGTCCTCGCTTATGTGCGGGAGCTGGACCCCTTTGTCGCCCGGTTGCACGCGGTGCTGAAACCCGGGGGACGGCTGCTCCTCGAATGCACCGAGGCTGACCACTTCCTCAGCCGCCTGGATCGGGCCTACCAGGGCGTGACGACCGCCATCCGGCCCGGCTTGTTCACCACCCATCCCCACCGCGCGCGGGAAGTCGTCCGGGCCACGGAGGCGACTGGCCTGCGCCTGGGGTCGATCTTCCGCTACGCCTACGGCCTGCCCGTCCTCTCCCGGCTTCTCTCCCAGCCGAGGACCTACCGGCTGATCCGCCGCCTCTATGGGACCGTCGCGGACAACCGGCACCGCTCGCTGGGCAACCAACTGATCCTGGGTTTTCAACGTCCGTAAACCGACTCCGGGGCCACCCTGACCGCGGCAGGCATCATCTTTCTCGGCGTCGTCGTCATCGGCGTCGTGGCCCGGTTCAACCGCGATCTTGACGCGGGGATGGGCACCTTCCTGGCCGGCATGGTCTTCCTGCCCGGCCTGCTTGGGATCGGATTGCCCGGCGACCTGCCGCAGTTCACCGTCCAGCGGATTCTCCTGCTGGTCGCCTGGTTTTTCCTCGGCCGGAGCGGATACCTCTCGGGCAGAGCCGAGCCGATTCCCTATCTGAGATGGCTGCTGTTCTTCGGCTTGGTCCAGGTCGTTTCCTTTGCCGGCGGGGTCGCGCGCCTCGCCGGCTTCAAGGAATGCATCGACTACGCCTTTGAGGCGGTCCTGTTCTTCACCCTCGTCACCGCCTACCTGCAGCGCGACGGCTCCCCGGTCCGCCTCCTGTCCAGCCTCTGCCATGGCCTCGCGGCGGTCGGCGTGGTGGCCGCGCTCCAGAAATACTTCCGCCTTGGCCCCGTCCCCTATGCGGCACCCGAATCGCTGCTGCTGTGGCTGGACCGGTCCGACATCTCCTCGACCTATCCCCACCGCATCCTCTTCGGATATGCGATGGCGATGGGTGTGCCGGTGGCCCTCGGCCTGGCCTGCACCGCCATCGAACCGGCGCGGCGCCGGAGAATGTACGCGATCGGGGTCGTCCTGATCGCCGCTGATTACTTCTCCAACAGCCGCGGCCCCTGGCTGGGCCTGGCCCTCGGCCTGGTGGCGATGGCAGCGCTGGGCGGCGGGGCCGTGCGCCGGCGCCTGCTCGTCGTGGCAGCGCTCGCCGCCGCGGTCCTCGTCCTGCGCCCCGGGGTGCGCGACACAATCAGCGATCTCGCCTCCTCGACCTTTGAGGACGACAGCCTCAAGGGGGCATCCTACCAGTTCCGCTGGCAGCTTTGGCACGTCGCCTGGTCGGAAATCCGGCTCTCTCCCGAACGATTCCTCTTCGGCTACGGCCCGGTCAGCACCGAGGGCATGGACTTCACCGACTACTGGCAGGGCCAGGAGGGCTCGACCTCGAGCATGGAAAAGCTCGGCCACACCAGCTGGGACAACAACTATGCCGCGAATCTGATCGAGCTCGGCGTCACCGGATTCGCCCTGCAGCTCATCCTCTTCGCCGCGATTATCCGCCGGCTCCTCCGCGGCTGGCGGCAGGCTGATCCGGAGACCCGCATGCTTCGCGCGGGCATCGCGAGCGCCTGTCTCGTCTTCATGTTTGCGATGACCAACGTCTTCATCTTCAGCCCGCAATTGAAGTACCTCTTCTGGGCCCTGGTCGCGATCGGGAGCAATCTGTCGTGGGCCGCGCGCGCGCCGTCGCCGGAAGAGGCTGAGGCCCTCCCGGCCGCATCAGACGAAGCCCGCCGCGATCAACCCGTCGCGGACCGCGGATTGGTTCACCGCGGAGGCGCGGAGAACGCGGAGACCTGAGGACCCAACCCCGTGCCACCACGCCCTCTCCGCGTCCTCCGCGCCTCCGCGGTGAGTCTGCTGGTTTTCCTCTTCTCCCGCCCAGTCCTGGCCTCGTCCGGCGCGAGCTATTACGTGGATTTCTCCGCCGGCGCCGATACCAACCCGGGCACGGCGGCGGCGCCGTTCCAGCATTGCCCCGGGGACGACAATGCCACCAGCGCGGCCGCGGACACCACCCTGGCCGCCGGGGACACGGTGATTTTCAAGGGCGGTGTCACCTACGCCGGCGCAATCAACTGCCGGTGCGACGGAGTCGACTATGACGGCAATTCCGCGGGGGCCTTCGGCGCCGGCCGCGCGGTCATCAGCGGAGAAAACCGCGCCACGTCGTCGAAAGGCTTTACCGCTGAGGGCCGGTCCGATCTGGCCTTCCGCAACCTGGAGCTGACCCGGTTCGGCGGCCACGGCTCGGACCCCTGGACCGGCACCGAGTCCCGTGGCCGGTATGGCTACGCGCTCTATCTCGATGGCTGCTCGCGGGTGACCGTCCGCAACTGCCTCTTTCGCGACATCGGCGACTGGCAAAACGTCGCCAACGCCAACGAGGGCTACATGGAGGGCGTCGGCATCGCCGTCATCGATAACGGTGACGCGATCACCCTCGGCGGCAATGAGTTCACCCGGATCGGCCGGGCGGGGATCATGATCGAGCCCAAGCAGGGGACGCAGATCTGCACCGACATCGCGATCACCGGCAATGAATTTCACGACTCCATCCGGTGGGGCGTGTGGCTGGCGACCGGCAACACCAGGTGCACGCTCAACGGCGTCACCATCGACGGCAATCGCTTCCACGACATCCACCAATATGACGTGAACGACTGGGTGGGCCGGCCCGGCGACGCCCCCCACGTCGACAGCATCATCGCCTACATCGGCAGCATTCCACCCCAGGACGGCCAGTCGCTGGGCACCGCCGCCCATCCCATTATCGTCCGAAATAACCTGTTCTACAACAATGCCACGGTGGCGCGGGTCCAGAATTCCGCGGTTTTTCTCACCAGCTGGGGCGGCCGGGTCCTCATCTATAATAACGTCTTCATCAATACGCTCTTCAACGGCAACGGCGCCATCTTCTGCCTGGAGGGCACCGACCCCGCGGTCAACCCCGCGCCCGACTACTGGATTTTCAATAACAGCTTTTACGACACGACCTATGCGGTGACCCTGGAGTCGGAGCGCTATCCGCTGCGGCACGGCGAGGTACACGTCCTCAACAACATCTTCGACAAGCCGGACGCCGGCGCGGGCTACTCCGTCCGGGTCATGGATGCCGCCAGCGTCCCCACCCAGCTCGACTACGATCTCTACTATACCGGCCGGCCCGACGGGCAGCTTGCGTTCACTCCCGCGGGCGCGGCAACGCTCGCCGAACTCCAGAGCCAGGGCTGCGAGCTCCACGGGCGGCAAGCTTACCCCCGGTACGCGGACACCGCTTTCGGACTCGGCGCCCGCAGCAGCTCCAACGATCTGCATATGACGGTCGGCTCGCCGGCCATTGGCGCCGGACTGAACCTTTCCGCTCTCGCCACCGCCGACGGGGACGGCACCGCGCGCCCGGCGGCACCGACCGCCTGGGATGACGGAGCCTTTGCCGGACCCAATCGATGAAATGATCCGCCGCTGAGGCGCAGAGGACGCGGAGGAACGCAAAGTCCCTCCTCCGCGCTCTCCGCGCCTCCGCGGTGAACCTGAATTGGAATCCAAATGCATCTTCACCGCCAAGCCCTGAAGGGAGCCTCCCTGCTCTCGGCGTCCGAGTTCGTCAACCAGGGCTGCTCCTTCCTCCGGAATGTCATCCTGGCCCGCACGCTCACCAAGGCCGATTTCGGCGTGGCGGCGCTGCTCGCCATGGTCCTGACGCTGCTCGAAATGACCAGTAAGCTGGCGCTGGGCCAGCAGGTGGTCCAGTCCCGGCACGGCGACAACCCGGCGTTCGTGGACAGCGTGCAGTTCACCCAGCTCGCCGCCGGTGTCCTCAGCGCCGCCCTCATCCTGATCCTGGCGTGGCCCGTCTCCCATTTCTTTTCCGGCCCGCGGTACCTGCCCGCGATCATGGCGCTGGCGCTGATCCCGCTCGTGAATGGCTGCGGCAATCTCGACCTGTTCCGGCGGGCGCGCCAGCTGGGTTTCGAACGGCTCATCGTGGCGGACACCGTCCCCCAGCTCGCCACGACCCTGGCGGCGTGGCCGGTGGTCCACCTGCTGCCGGACTATCGCGCCGTGGTGTGCCTCATGCTGGGCAAGGCCGTCCTCTCTTCCGCCCTCACCCACTGCCTGGCGGACCGGCGTTTCCATCCCCGCTTTGAGCGGGAGTGGTTTCGCGAGAGCATGCGGTTCGGGGCGCCCCTGCTTTTGTCCGGGTTCATCCAGTTTGGGAATTTTCAAGGGGACAGCATGGTGGTGGCCGCGCGTTATCCCCTCACCCAACTGGGGGAATTTTCGGTCGCGATGACCATGGCCATGACCCCGGCCTTCGCCTTCATGAGGGTGTCGCAGTCGTTGAGCCTGCCGGTCCTCGCCGAGGTCCAGGGCGATCCTTCCCGGCTGGCGGTCCGGTACCGTCGCTATGTCGAATCGACCGCCCTGCTTTCCTGCTGCGCCACTCTGGCCATGATCTTCGCCGGTGAATATGTCGTGGAGCGGTGTTTCGGCGCCAAATACGCCGGAGTCGGCACCCTGGCGTCCTGGCTGATCGCGGGCCAGGCATTGCGAATGATCCGGGGCGCAACCGTGAGCGCCGCCATGGCGCGGGGCGACACGATGAACATGATGGTCTGCAGCGCGTGGCGGCTGTGCGGCCTGCCGCTGGCCATCGGCGTCGGCTGGCTCCATGGCAGCCTGACCTGGTTTGCCGTCACCGGCTTCGCCGCCGAAGTCGTGGCCCTGACGGCATCCGTCGCCCGCCTCGCCTCGCGGCAGCACCTCGCACCGGGATTCACGGTGGCGCCCGCCCTGCTGGGATTGGGATGCGTCCTGGGCGCGGTCGCCGGCAAATGGGCGCTCCCGGTCCCGGCCGCCTCGCCCGCCAACGCGCTGCTGCTCGCCCCCGCGATCCTGCTGAGCATCGGGGCCTTCGCCCTCTGTTTCCCCGGTTTGCGATCGACGGCCACCGGGTTCGCGGCCCGGATGCGCGCGACCTCGGACGTCCGGTCGGAAAGGTCGGCGCGCCCTCCCGCCGCGGTGCCGCTGGGCGGCACGAAGGGGACCCCATGACCGCCGCCATCCAGGAAGTCTCCTCCGCCCCGGCCTCGGCCCGGCGTCCCGCGGTGCCTCGTCCTGCGCTGGTGTCCCTGATGGGCGCAACGTTCGACACGGGCAATCTCGGGGTCAGCGCGCTGGCCTCCGGCGCGATCGCGGCCATTCGTCACGGACTTCCCCAGGCCCGGATCTTCCTGCTCGATTACGGCGCCCAGCCCGTCGTGTGGACCGACCCCGTGGGCGGCGAACCGGTCAGCGTGGAGCTGTGCAACCTCCGTTTTTCCCGGCGGGCGTGGCTGCCCAACCACATCGCCCGGCTGCTCTTTCTCGCCCTCCTCATCAGGATGGTGCCCGGGCGAGCCCGTCGGAACCGGCTCGCCCGCCGCAGCGCCTGGCTGCGGCGAATCGCCGCCGCCGACTTCCACCTGTCCCTGGCGGGCGGGGACAGCTTCAGCGACATCTATGGCCTGCGGCGCCTGTGCTACATGGCGCTGCCCCAGGTCCTCGTCCTGCTGCTCGAAAGGCCGCTCGTCCTGCTCCCCCAGACCTACGGTCCGTTCCGGACCCGGACCGCGCGGGTGATCGCGCGCTGGATCCTGCGCCGCGCCAGCCTGGTCTACTCCCGGGACCGCGAGGGACTCACCGTGATCCGGGGCTTGCTCGGCCACCGGGGACCGGAGCCGCTCCTCGCCCATGATCTCGGGTTCGCCCTCGAACCCCTGCCGCCGCGGCCGGCGGTCACGCGGCGCCTGGGGACGTTCCGGCAGGGCGGGCCGCTGGTCGGCTTCAATGTCAGCGGCCTGCTCCATATCGGGGGCTACAGCGGGGCCAACATGTTCGGCCTCAAATCCGACTACCGCCAGCTCATGGGTGCGTTGCTGGACCGGTTCATCGCCGGGCACGGCGCCCGCGTGCTGCTCATCCCCCACGTCCACGGCGAAGGGGAGAACTCCGAAAGCGACCTCGCGGCCTGCCGGCAGATCGCCCGGCAATTTCAGCCGCGCTATCCGGGGCTCCTCGACACCATCGACGAGACCTTCGACCACCATGAGACCAAACACCTGATCGGCGGGTGCGACTTCTTTGTCGGCTCGCGCATGCACGCCTGCATCGCCGCGCTCTCCCAATTCGTGCCCACGGTCGGCCTGGCCTACAGCCGCAAATTCGCCGGAGTCATGGAGGCCGCGGGGGCCGGCGCGGTGGTGGTGGACCTGCGGGCCCTGGGTCTGGCCGAGGTCGTCGCGCGGGTCGATGCGGCCTGGGACGGCCGCGCCGAAATGCGCCGGCAACTCCTCGAGCGCATCCCGGCCATCCAGCAGTCGGTGTCCGGCCTGCTCCGGCGGCCGGAATTCACCGAGTTTCTCCGGCACACCCTCCCATGAGCAGAAGAATCATGAACGTGGCGGACATCGTGCGCTGGCGCCTCTGCGTCGGGTGCGGCGCCTGCGCTTCGGCCTGCCCGGAGCAGAACATCCGCCTCGTCGACGTCCCCGCCGAGGGCATCCGGCCGCTGCTCGCGGACCCGCAGCGGTGCGGCTCCTGCACGGCCTGCCTGGCGGTCTGCCCCGGGCACGAACTGGACTATTCGTACCACCGCTCACGCCCCGGTATCGTGGCCGGGCTCGCTCCCGCCTTCGGCCCGGTGATCGAGATCTGGGAAGGCCATGCCCGCGACCCCGAGATCCGCCTGGCCGGATCGTCCGGCGGCGCCCTGACCGCCCTGGGCCTCTACGGCCTCGAGCGCCTCGGGATGCACGGCGTCCTGCACGTCGGAGCCGATCCCGCGGAGCCGCTGCGTAATCGCACGGGCCTCAGCCGCAGCCGGCGGGAGCTGATGGCCCGGACGGGCTCCCGCTACGCGCCCGCCTCGGCCTGCGACAGCCTCAATCTGATCGAGGCCGCGCCCGCTGCCTGTGTCTTCATCGGCCAGCCGGCCGAGGTCGCCGCCCTGGAGAAGGCGCGCCGATTGCGGCCGCAACTGGACCGGCGCGTGGGGCTGACACTCTCGTTTTTCTGCGCCGGCAGTCCCTCGACGCAAGGCACGGTGGATCTGCTCAAGACCATGGGGATCGACGCCGCCCAGCTCGGGTCGCTCCGGTACCGCGGCAACGGCTGGCCCGGTTCCTTCGCCGCCGGCCTCAAGGACGGCTCCGCTCCGATCCAGCGCCTGAGCTATCGGGAATCCTGGGCGTTTCTGCAGCGGTACCGGCCGTATGGCGCACATCTGTGGCCGGACGACACCGGGGAGGCCGCCGACATCTCCTGCGGGGATCCCTGGTATGAGGATCCGAAGGCGGACGCGCTCGGCTCCTCCCTGGTGGTCGCGCGCACCGCGGCCGGCCGGGAGGCGGTGCGCGGCGCCATGGCCGCGGGCTATCTCGATCTCACTCCGGCCGAGCCGTGGAAACTCGTGGCCTCCCAACGCAACCTGACGCGCAAGCGGCGGGCGATCGCCGGCCGCCGGCTCGCCTTTCGCGCCTTTGGACTGCCCGTGACCCGCCTCCGGGGCTTTCCCCTGGTGCGGCTCTGGCTCGGCCTCCCGCCCCGGGAGCAATTCAATTCCGTCTTCGGCACCGCGCGCCGGATCTGGCAAAGAAAATACTACCGCCCCGCGGGGGAGGCGCCGGTCCGCCGCACCGCCCTCGGAGGGTTGCTCGTGCGGCGGGAACTCTGGATCCTCTCGCTGCGCGCGCGGGTGATCGCGCTGCTGGCCGCCACCGGCCTGGCCGTGGCCTGCCTCCGGGGCCTGTACCCATTCCTGGCGGTCACCTCGCGGGTGCCCGCCGCCGTGCTGGTGGTCGACGGGTGGCTGCCGACCGACGCGCTCGCCCAGGCCGCCGCGGAATACCGGCACGGGCACTACCAGACGGTGCTGGCGGTGCGCGGGGTCTATCCCCTCGACTCCGCCGAGCTGGACCGGCCCATCGATGACTATGTGGCCGACATCCTGGTTCGCCATGGGATCCCTCGCGCGCAGCTCAGCTCGGTGCTGTTCCCCGGGCTGCAGCGCGACCGGACATTCTATTCGGCCCGCGCGGTCGGCCAGTGGTTTCGGGATCGGCGGCTCCCCCTGCGCGCCCTCGATCTCGCCACCGCCGCCGGGCATGCCCGGCGCTCGCGCCTGCTTTACCAGGACGCGCTGGGCCGCGGCGTCGCGATCGGGATCGTGGCGCTGGAGGACCCGGCCTACGACGGACGCCACTGGTGGCGGTCCAGCGAGGGCGTCCGGGAGATCCTCTTCGAGGGCGTGGCCTACCTCTACGTCCGGTTCCTGTTCTGGCCGTCCCCTTTTCCCCAGGTTTCACCTCAGACCCATTCATCATGAAAATCGCCATCATCGGTTTAGGCTACGTCGGACTCCCGCTCGCGATCCAGTTTGCCCGCTCCGGCGCCACCGTGCTCGGCCTCGACATCGACACCCGGAAAGTCGAGGCCTTGAATCAGGGGCTCAGTTACATCCGGCATATCGCGCCCAGCGCGGTCGCCGACCAGGTGACGCCGGGCCGCTTCACGGCCTCGAGCGACTTCAGCCGCATCGCCGGCATGGCGGCGGTCATCATCTGCGTGCCCACGCCGCTGAACCGCAACCGCGAGCCGGACCTCTCCTACATCCTCGAGACCGGCAAGGCCATCGCCCCGCACCTCAGCCGGGGGGCGCTGGTGGTGCTGGAGTCCACCACCTTTCCCGGGACCACCGACGAGAACCTGCGCGCCGTGATCGAGCAGGGATCCGGCCTCAAGGCCGGCGTGGACTTTCATCTCGCATTTTCACCGGAACGCGAGGACCCGGGCAATCCGAGCAGCGTGGTCTCCACCATCCCCAAGATCGTCGGCGGCTTCACGCCGGCCTGCCTGCGGCGGGCGATCGAGCTCTACTCGATCGCGATCAAGACCCTGGTGCCCGTCTCCTCCTGCCGGGTCGCCGAGGCCGCCAAGCTGCTGGAAAATATCTTTCGCAGCGTGAACATCGCCATGGTCAACGAGCTGAAGATCGTCTACGCCGCGATGGGCATCGACATCTGGGAGGTGATCGACGCCGCCAAGACCAAGCCTTTCGGATTCATGGCGTTCTATCCCGGGCCCGGCCTGGGCGGGCATTGCATCCCGATCGACCCCTTCTACCTCACGTGGAAGGCCCGCGAGTACGGACAGAACACGCGGTTCATCGAGCTCGCCGGGGAGATCAACACGGCGATGCCGGAGTATGTCGTCCATCGGCTCGCGGACGCGCTGAATGACCGCTCGCGGGCGATCAAGGGCAGCCGCGTGCTCATCGTCGGCCTGGCCTACAAGCCGAATGTGGACGATGAGCGCGAGTCGCCCAGCTACGTCCTGATGGACCTGCTCGCGCAGCGCGGCGCCGACGTGGCCTACCACGACCCGTATGTGCCCGTGATCAAGCCGACCCGCGAACACAGCCATCGCGCCGGAGTGCGCTCGGTGCCCTGGAACCGCGAGTCCCTGCGGGCCTTTGATGCGGCGGTCATCGCGACCGACCACCGGGGAGTCAATTACCAGGAACTGGCCGACTGGGTGCCCTGCATCGTCGACACCCGCAATGCCATGGTCGGCGCCAAGACCAAGGACCGACAGGTATGGAAAGCATGAAAACCTCCCTCCCCCTTCTCCGCCGCCTCCCTCTGCGGGGCGCATTGCTTTGTCTGCTGGCCGCCGCGCCCGCCGCCTGGGCCCAGGAGCCGGCCGACCCGGGCGCCGAGGCGTCGGCGATCCCGCTGGGCCCGCAGACCGCCTTTGTGCCGCCGTCAACCGCGGCATCCTGGGGCAGCCAAAATCAGGGCGGCCCCGCCGTCCCTCCGCTCCCGGGCGCGCCAGAGCCGCCACCCCCCCTGCGGTGGGGCCAGGTCGTGCTCGATCCCCGGCTGACTTACGGGGTGTTCTACAGCGATGGCATCCTGGCCAGCCCGGGGCATCCGGTGAGCACCGTCCTGCAGAGCCTGTCCCCGGGCCTCTTCCTGCAACTGAGCCCGGAGTGGACCCTCGACTACGGCCCGACCTGGGAGTGGTACTCCAATCCCCTCTTCCAATCCACGTTCGACCAGGCGGCGCGCCTGGAGGGCAAGGTCCCCTGGCAGGACTGGGCGCTGGACTTCACCCAGACTTATGCCCGGACCTCCGAGCCCCTGGTGGAAACCGGGCGCCAAACCCCCGAGCAGGACTATGCGACCGAATTGAAGGCCGACTATGGCCCGGAAGGCAGCCCGCGGCTTGAACTCGCCCTGGATCAGGATATCCTGACGTCACCGGTGGTCCCCGATTCCTACGGCTGGTCCACGCTGGATTGGCTGCATTTTCCGATCGCTCCGCGATTGGACACGGCCATCGGAGCCGGCCTGGGTTACATCCTGGTCGATCCCGGCTATGACATGGATTACCTGCGTCCCGAGGCGCGGGTCACCTGGCGGGCCGCCGACCGGCTGAGCTTCGACCTCCAGGGCGGGGTCGAGGAACGCCGGTTCATCGGCAGCGGCGGCGGAACGCTCGAAACCCCCATCTTCAACGCCTCGGCCGAGTTCAAAGCCGGGGACACCACCACCCTGACCGCCGATGCCAGACGCGACGTCGAGGTCGGCTACACCGTGGACGAGGTGGAACGGGCGACCAACGTCAGCCTTGGCCTCCAGCAGCGCATCCTTCGGCACTTTGTCCTGGGCGGGGAAGTCGGGCGCGAAACGGTGACCTACATCGGGGTCGGTCGCAGCCTGGTCGACGTGCGCGGCGACCGCTCCACCACGTTTCAACTCAGCCTCAACACCGTCCTGTTCCGCCGGCTCAGTGTCGCCGTGCAATACTCGAACCTCCGGGATGACTCGAACCTCGCCGGATTCGGTTTCGCGAGCAACCAGTACGGACTGACCGTCCAGTACAAATATTGACCGCCCGTGACCGCTTCCTCCCAAACCCGGGGCCTGGCACCCGCGATCGGCGTGCTCCTCCTGGCCTTCGCGTGGCCGCTCTACCGGCTGACGCGCTTCGCCCTGGGCAGCGACCTCTGCTCCTACATCGTGCTGGTGCCCCTGATCGGCCTCGGCATGGTCTGGCTCAAGCGACCTTTCCCGGCGTCACCGGGCACTCCCAACCGCCGGCTGGCCGTGGTCTTGCTCGCCGCGGGCGCGGTCGCGTCCGTCGCCTCCGGCCTCGCGGCTTTTTCCGACGCGGGCGGGCCGCCGTCGAACTCCCTCGTGCTCGCCGTCCTCGCCTTCTGCCTCCTGTTCGCCGGGCTGGGCGGGTGGTTTCTCGGCCGGCGAACCCTCCGAGCCATCGCCTTTCCGCTCGGCTTTCTCATCTTCCTCGTGCCGCCCCCGGTCGGACTCGCCCGCGCCCTCGAGACCTTCCTGCAGCGCACCTCGGCCGTCGTGGCCTATGCGTTCTTCGACTGGACGGACATGCCGGTCCTCCGGCGGGGCGCCCTCGGGTTTCAACTGCCGGGCATGAACCTTGAGGTGGCCCCCCAATGCAGCGGCCTCCATTCCAGCCTGGCGCTGTTCATCGTCAGCCTCCCGGCCGGGTACCTCTTCCTCCGCTCGCCGTGGCGGCGGGCCGCGCTGAGCCTCGCGACCATCCCGCTCGGCATCGTGCGCAACGGGTTTCGGATCTTCACGATCGGCGAGCTCTGCGTGCGCATCGGCCCCCAGATGATCAACTCCTACATCCATCGGACCGGCGGCTGGATCTTCTTTCTGCTCTCGCTCGGGCCCCTCTTCGTCCTGCTGCTGCTGCTGATGTATGCGGAGCGCCCCGCCGCGCCCCCCAAATTCAACCTGGTGAGGATCTAACATGAAAAAACTGCTTTGCCTTTGCGCGATCGTCGGAGCCGCCGGGCTCCTCGTTCTCGGCTTTCTCCACACCCGGCCGCAGGCCAGAAGGGCCCGGCTGCTGGCGCGGGCCGGCCGCGATTTCAGCGCCGGGCAATTCGATGCGGCGGAGATCGAGTATGTGACCCTGCTGCGCGCCGATCGTCTCAATCCCGAGGCGATCGCCCGTCTGGGAATCATCTATTTCGACCAGGGACGCGGCGGGATGGCCCTCCCCTACCTGGTCGAGGGCCGGACACTCCAACCGGACAACCGGGAGGTGCGGCTCAGGCTCGGCCTGTCCTATCTCGCGCAGGGGGCGTTCGCCCAGGCCCGGGCCGAAGCCGACGCCATCCTCGCCCGCCATCCCCGGGACGGCGACGCGTTTCTCCTGCTGGCGGAAGCGGCCGTCGCGCCCGCGGACATCGCGGACGCCACCCGCCGCCTGGAGCACCTGCCGGGACCGGCGGCGGGCGGCGCGCCGGCCCTGGTGGCGCTGGGTACCCTGGAATTTCGCCAACGGCATTTTCCCGCCGCCGCGGCCCGCTTCCAGCAGGCCCTCGCCCTCGATCCCACCTCCAGCGACGCCTGGACCGCGCGGGCGGCGCTGGACTGGGCGGACAACGATTTGCCGCACGCCGACCAGGCCTTCGCCCGGGCCGTCGCCCTCGCGCCCGGCCGCCTGCCCAAGCAACTGCAGTACGCGGAGTTCAAGGTTGAGACCGGGGCGCGCGACGCCGCCCGACCCATCCTCGAGGCCATGACCCGGCAGCGCCCCGACTTCCTGCCGGGCGACCTGCTGCTCGCCGAGCTGGACGAGACGGAACACCGGACCGCCGAGAGCGCAGTCCTGGTCGCGAAGGTCCTCGACCGGGCCCCCTCGTATTTCGACGCCCTCCTGCTGCGCGGCCGATTGCAACTGGCAGCCGGCCAGCCCGCGGCCGCGGTCGCCGGCCTCGAAAAGGCCCTGGAAACCTATCGCCGCAGCTCGAAGCTCAACTTCGAACTGGCCCAGGCCGATCTCGCCGCCGGAGCCTCGGACAAGGCCGTGGACAGCCTCAACCGCGCGCTGGCCTGGGATCCGAATCTGACCGCCGCGTCCCTGATGCTGGCGGAGCTCCGCCTCGCGATGGGCGATCCCGCCTCGGCGATGGCCGCCCTGAAGCCGGTCATCCAGCAGCACCCCGGCCTGATCCAGGCCCGCTTCCTCCTCGCCCGCACCGAAGTCGCGCAAGACGACCTCGACGACGCCCTCGCCGAGTACCGGCAGCTCGCCCTCGACTCCCCGGGCGACTCCGCGGCCGTGCTCTTCGCGGGCATGATCCTGGCGCGCCAGGGCAGGAAGGATGAGGCCCGGCGGGACTTCGACCGCGCGCTCGCCCTGGCGCCGGACTCCGACCTCGCGCTGGAACAGCGGGTCGACCTCGACCTGGATGACCACCGCCCGGCGGACGCGCTCGCGCGCGTGCAGGGCCGGATCGCGCAGTCCCCCGCCCGACCGGAGCTCTATGTCCTGCTGGGCCGGATCTTCGCCGGTCAGCACGCGGTGGACTCCGCCGCCACCGCCTTCCGGCACGCGATCTCCCTCCGGCCCGGATCGCCGCTGCCGTACCTGCTCCTGGCCGAACTCGATGCCAAGACCGGCCAGGACGGCAACGCCCTGGCGGATCTGCGGGAATTGATCGCGCGCCAGCCGCAGGACCAAACGGCGCTCATGATGATGGGCACGATCCAGGAGCGCGACCGCGACTATGCGCCGGCCCAGGCCACCTACGAGAAACTGCTCGCCGTCGATCCCAACTTCAGCCCCGCCCTGAACAACCTGGCCTGCCTGGATGCGGAACTTCCGGGCCAGTTGGACCGGGCGCTGGACCTCGCCCAACAGGCCAGGAAGCTGCTCCCGGCCGATCCCCGCGTCGCCGACACGCTGGGCTGGATCCTGGGCCGCGAGCATCGGTATGCCTGGGGCCTGACCCTGCTGCAGGAGAGCGCCGGCCGGCTGCCGGCCGATCCCCAGGTTCAGTTTCACCTCGGGATGACCTACGCCGCGGTCGGGGACGAGGCCGCCGCCCGGCTCGCGCTCCAGCGCGCCCTGCAGCTCGACGCCGGCTTTGTCGGGAGCGGCGCGGCCCGCCGGGAACTGGCGGCCCTGGCGATCGACCCCGCCTCGGCCGGGCCGGCCGACCGCGCGCTGCTCGAGCAGGCCGCCGCCGGCCGGCCCGACGATCCGCTGGTCCTTTCCCGCCTCGCGGCGCTCGACGAGCGCGCCGGCGACGCGGGCCAGGCGATTGCCGGATGGCAAGCGGTCCTGCGCCAGAACCCGGAGGATGAGCCGGCCCTGGTCCGGCTGGCGCGGCTCGAGACCGCGCGGGGCGACACCGCCCGGGCCCTTCCGCTGGCCCGCTCCGCCCACGCCCTCGCCCCGGACGATCCGGAAGCCACCCGCGTGCTCGGCCTCCTCGCGTATCGGACGGGCGACTACCCGTGGGCGGTGAGCCTGCTCACGGACACGGTCGACCGCGAGCCGGACGACGCGTCCGCCGCGGCCGATCTCGCCCGGGCCCTGAAGAGCCTGGTGCTGCGCTACGCCGCCCAGCCGGGCGACGACCAGCGCGCCCTCGCCCTGGCCGCCCGGGCGCGGGCGGCGCTGCCCGCCGACCCCCAGGTCGCGCGCGCCTGCGGGATCATCATGTATCGCTCAGGTAACTACGCGATGGCCGAATCCCTCCTCGCGGCCGGCCCCGGCGGGGCCGACGGCGAGCTGCTCTTCTACCTGGGCATGGCGCGGTACCGCCTCCACGAGCCCTCGGATCGCGCCACCCTCGAACGCGCCGTCGCGCTCAATCCCGGAGCCGCCCTGGCGGCCCAGGCGCGGGGCGCCCTGGCCAGCCTCAAATAGCCCGCCCGGCGGCCCGTCCGGGAAACGTCGGGATTCCTTACGATTTGCGGGTGCGTTCCGGGGTCGAAAAGAAACGGACAAGTTTTAAACAGTTATTGCCCACTGCGTTACAATCATACCGAGGCGGCTGGCATGGCCGGTGCTATCTAACCGCTGGCTGCAACCGGGTTATTCCAATCCACCAGCCGACAACGAAAGAAAATACAAAGGACAAACCCACCGTGAAGAAAATATCCTCACTCGCCACTGCCGCCAGCGCGCTGCTCCTGGCCTTCTCGCTCAGCGGCAGCCTGGCCCGCGCCACGCCGATCGACGGCACCATCAACTTCGACGGCGAAGCGACCACCAACTCCGGAAACCTGAGCACCGCCACCTCCTTCACCAGCATCGTCGGCACGATGGTGGTCCCGCAGGAAACCGGCTCCTATTCCGCGATTCCCGTCGTGACCCCGGTCACCTTCACGCCGTTCTCGTTCAGCGCCGCCGGGGTGACTCCCCTGTGGACCCTGACCGTGGCGGGCATCACCTACAGCTTCAACGCGACGTCCATCGTGGTCGACGCGCAGAATGCCAACTTCCTCAACCTGAGCGGAACGGGCATCGCCAGCATCACCGGGGACACCAGCACCGCCGGGACCTGGAGCATCACCGACACCAGTGTCGGCGGCAGCCCGACCTTCACGTTCGGGGCTGACTCCGTCGTGCCCGACAGCGGCGTCACCGCCCTCCTGATCCTGCTCGGCCTCGCCGGCGTGGGACTGGGCGTTGCGGCGCAGCGCCGCAAACTCGTCCCCGTCGCGGCCTAGGACGATCCCAGGCCAGCTTCAATCGCGGCTACGGCTGCATCGGCGAAAGCCGATGCAGCCTTTTTCTGTCATGAGCCTTTCCACCTCCCTGTCCTTCGCCGGTGCCCTGGGCGCCGGCGCGCTGGCGATCGGCGCGCTGGCCCGGCCCCGGCGCCAGTCGGCCGACTGGGCGTTTGCCGCCGGCATGCTCACCCTCGCCGCCGCGGGGGCCTGCGCCGGGCTGACGGCGTTCCCGCCGCGGGCGCCCGCCTCCCTGATCCGCCGGGAGGAGTGTCGGCTGGCGGCCCTCTCGCTGCTGCCCGGCTGCTGGCTCTGGTTCAGCCTCAGCTACGCCCGGGGCGACGCCCGGAGCTTCCTGCGGCGGTGGCGCCTGCCCCTGGCCGTCGCCTTTCTCCTGCCCGTGGGCCTGGCGCTCGGCTGGCGCCACGGGCTGATCGTGAACGTGCGCGAGGCCGGCCCCGGTTCCGCCTGGACGTTCGGCCTCGGGGCGCCGGGGCTCGCCTTGAATTTTCTGCTGCTGGCCGGCGCGATCGCGATCCTGATGAACCTGGAGCGCACATTCCGGGCCTCGGTCGGTACGCTGCGGTGGCGCATCAAGTACATGCTCATGGGCGTGGGCCTGCTTTTCGCGGTCCGGGTGTACCTGGCCAGCCAGGCGCTGCTGTTCCACCGGCTGGATTCGTCCCTCGACCCCCTCGACGCGGGAACCCTGCTGGTCGCCTCGTTGCTGATGCTGCGTTCGTTCTTCCGCGCCGGGCGCGCCGACCTGGATGTCTATGCCTCGCCCTCCGTGCTGCGGGGCTCGGTCACCGTCCTGCTCGCCGGGATTTACCTGCTGGCGGTCGGGCTCTCCGCCCGGGTCGTCGCCTGGCTCGGGGGCGGCAATGCCTTCGCGCTCGAGGCCTTCCTCATTCTGCTCGCGCTCGCGCTGGCCGTGGTCCTGTTGCAGTCCGACCGCCTGCGCATGCGCCTGGGCCGGTTCATCAGCCGCCACTTCCAGCGGCCGCTCTACGACTATCGCACCGTCTGGCGGCGGTTCGCCGAAGTCACCCCCGCCCAGGTCGAGCCGGTCGAGTTGTGCCGCTCGCTCGCGAAGCTGCTCGCGGAGGTGTTCCAGACCCTGTCGGTCGCAATCTGGCTGGTCGACGACCAGGCCATGGTCCTCGCGGCCTCGACCTTCCTCTCGGCCGCGCAGGGACTCGAGCTCGCCCCGACCGCGGCGGAAGCGGGCCCGATCGTGGAGCATTTTCTCCGGCACCCGGACCCGGCCGACTTGGAGTCCGTCGCCGCCCCCTGGGCGGCCGCGCTGCGCCGGATGCACCCCAGCGAGTTCCCCCGCCGGGAAAATCGCGTCGGCCTGCCGTTGATCGCCCGCGGCCGGGTGATTGCCCTGTTCATGCTGGGCGACCGGGTGGGCGGGGCCGCCTTTTCGACGCAGGACTTCGAGATGCTCACGTGCGTCGGCGATCACGCCCTCGCCAGCCTGCTCGCCGCGCAGGCCGCGCAAAAGCTGCTGCAATCCCGGGAGCTCGCGGCCTTCCAGGCGATGGCGGCGTTCTTCGTGCACGACCTGAAGAACGCCGCGTCGAGCCTCAGCCTCATGCTCGGCAACCTGCCGGTGCATTTTGACGACCCGGCGTTCCGCGCCGACGCCCTCCGCGGCGTGGCGAAGTCGGTCCAGCACATCAATCAGGTCATCGGGCACCTGGGCCTGCTGCGCCACGAGCTGAAAATCCGGCCGGTGGAGTCGGACCTGAACAGCGTGGCCGACGCCTCGGTCGCCGGGCTCGAGGCCGACCCCGGTTTCCGGATTGCCCGGGAATTTTCCCGCCTGCCGCCCGTGCCCTTCGACCGGGAGCAGATCGCGAAGGTGGTCACCAACCTGGTGCTCAACGCCAAGGAATCCATGGCCGGCCGGGGCCGGGTTCGGATCGCCACCGGGCTGGAACCCGGCTGGGCCGTCCTCGCCGTTGCGGACGAGGGTTGCGGCATGAGCGCCGACTTCATCGCCCGCTCCCTCTTTCGCCCCTTCCAAACCACCAAGAAAAACGGGCTCGGCATCGGCATGTTCCAGAGCCGGATGATCGTGGAGGTTCACGGGGGCCGGATCACGGTCGCGAGCGAACCGGGCCGGGGCACGACTTTTCGGGTGTTCCTGCCGCTCCAGGGCCTGGTGGCCGCGCCGGCATGAGCGGGTAAGACCCCATACGTTTGCCGCACTATTCCGGGGCTGGCGCGCCACCCGCCCCCGCCACCCGGGTCCAACCTCCCGGTCAACCTGACTTTCACCCAGTGCCCCGGTCCAAGCCCTCATTGCTCATCGTCGACGACGACGACGAAATCCGCACCCAGATGCGGTGGGCGCTGGCTGCGGACTATGAGGTCGTGTCGGCCGGCGATCGCGCCGGAGCGATCGAGTCGTTCCGTCGCGCCCGACCCGCGGTCGTGCTGCTCGACCTGGGCCTGCCGCCGCATCCCGGCACCCCGGACGAGGGGCTGGCGGCCCTCTCCGAACTCCTCGCCATCGACGGCCTGGCCAAGGTCGTGATCATCAGCGGCCAGGGGGAGAAGGCGGTCGCCCTCCAGGCCATCGCGGCGGGGGCTTACGACTTTCTCGGCAAACCCCTGGACCCGGGGGAATTGAAGCCCCTCCTCAAGCGGTGCTTCCACGTCGCGGGCCTGGAGCGGGAATTTCGCGAGATGCAGGAACGGATGCGCGAGCCCGCCTTCGAGGGGCTGCTCGGGGCGAGCGATCCGATGCAGTCGGTCTTCAGCGCGATTCGCAAGGTGGCCGCGACCGAAGCGCCCGTCCTGATCCTCGGGGAAAGCGGAACCGGCAAGGAAATGACCGCCCGGGCCCTGCACCACCGCAGCGACCGCCAGGCCGGCCCCTTCGTCGCCATCAACTGCAGCGCGATCCCCGAGACGCTGATGGAGAGCGAGCTCTTCGGGCACGAGAAGGGCTCCTTCACGGGCGCGCACGCCCAGCGCAAGGGGCGGATCGAAGGCGCCGGCGGGGGCACGCTTTTCCTTGATGAAATCGGGGAAATTCCCCCGCCGCTCCAGGTCAAGCTCCTCCGCTTTCTCCAGGAGCGCTGCATCGAACGGGTCGGGGGCAGGCAGGAAATCCCGGTCGACACCCGGGTGATCGCCGCGACGAACGCGGATCTCAGGAAGAAGATGGCCGGCGGGGCCTTTCGCGAGGACCTCTACTATCGCCTGGCCGTGGTGCAGATGGTCCTGCCGCCGCTGCGGGAGCGCGGCAGCGATGTCGACCTGCTCGCAAACGCGTTTTTGCAGCGGCTGGGGAGCGAGCACGGCAAACCCGGGATCTCCTTCGCGCCGGACGCCGTGCGCGCCCTGCGGCTCCATGGGTGGCCCGGCAACGTCCGCGAGCTGCAGAACCGGGTGAACCGCGCCGTGATCATGAGCGGGGGCAAGCGGGTGACCGCCGCGGATCTCGACCTCGAGCAGGCCGGCTCCTCGGTCCCGCTCCGGGAGGCGCGGGAGGCGCTCGAGCAGGGCATGGTCCGCGAGGCCCTGCGCCGGCACTCCGGAAAAATCACGGCCGCCGCCGCGGATCTCGGGATCAGCCGGCCAACTTTTTATGAGCTGATGGAGAAATTCGGGATCCAAAAGACCGAGGGGCTCGAACGGCTCAACCCACAACCGTCCTATTCGCACTCCCCGTCATGAATGCCTCCCCCACCCACTCCACGCCCAAAACGGGCCACCGCCGCAGCCTCCTCGCCTGGGCGGCGGGAGCGCTCGCCGTGTCGCTCGCGCTCGCGGCCTGCCAGACCCCCGCGCCGGCGGCGGCCACCTCCGCCAACGACCGCGCCGAGCTCACGCTGCACGAGGGCGACGTGGTGAAGATCGCCTTTCCGGGCGCCGCCGACCTCAATCCCCCGGAGCCCCTGCTGATCAGGCGCGATGGGAAGATCACCCTGCCGATCGTCGGCGAGGTGGCGGCCGCGGGCCTGACCCCCGCCGAGCTGCAGAACGAACTGCTCGGTCTCTTCTCCAAGCAGCTGGTGACGAAGGAAGTCCTGGTCACGGTCGTGTCCTCCTCCTTTGTCGTCTTTGTGGACGGCAATGTGGTCCGCCCGGGGAAGGTGGTCTCCGATCACCCGATCACGGCGCTGGAAGCGGTGATGGAGGCGGGAGGCTTCGACTACCACAACGCCAATCCCTCGAAGGTCATGGTGATCCGCCACCAGGCCGGGACCCGGAATTACAGTTATTACACCGTCAACCTGAAGCTCGTCCTGGACGGCCGGGAGAGCGACGCCTTTTACCTGGCGCCGGGCGACGTGGTGCACGTTCCGGAGGCCTTTACCTGGTTTTGAACCGTCCCAAATTTTAAAATGAAATACCATCACCTAGTTCCGTCCGGCCTGATCCTCGCCGTCGGTTTGCTCGGGGCCGGAGTCGGCGCCGCGCGAGCCCAAAGCACCTATCCGAATCCCTACGCCATAAATCTCTTCGCCGGCCTGACGCGTTCGCCCGGCAGCGCCAACGGCAGCCCCGGGCAGTTCGCCTTTCCCTATGGCGTGGCGGCCGACACCGCCGGAAACATCTATGTCGGGGACACCGCCAACGACACGATCCGCAAGATCACGCCGGCGGGCGTCGTCAGCACGCTCGCCGGGCAGGCGACCGTCGCCGGCAGCGCCAACGGCACCGGCGCCGGAGCCACGTTTAACGCTCCGGAAGGGGTAGCGGTCGACACCGCGGGCAACGTCTATGTCGCCGACATCTCCAATACCGCCATCCGCAAGATCACGCCGGCGGGCGTTGTCACCACCCTGGCCGGGCTGCCCGGCACCTCGGGCACGGCCGACGGCACCGGCAGCGGCGCCCGCTTCAGCGGGCCGTCGGGCGTGGCGGTGGACACTGCCGGGAATGTCTACGTGACCGACACCTACAGCGACACGATCCGCAAGGTCTCCGCCGCGGGGGTCGTCACCACCTTCGCCGGCCTGGCCGGCAGCTCCGGCAGCGTCGATGCCGCGGGCAGCAGCGCGCGGTTCAACCAGCCCGCGGGCGTGGCGGTGGATGCCGCGGGAAATGTCTACGTGGCCGACACGTATAACGACACGATCCGCAAGATCACGCCGGCGGGCAGCGTGACCACCCTGGCCGGGCTCGGGGGCAGCTCGGGCAGCGCCGACGGCACGGGCACCGCGGCACGCTTCTACCTTCCGGTCGGCATTGCCGTCGACGCCGCCGGCAACCTCTATCTGGCCGACACCTACAACGACACGATTCGCGGCATCACCCCGGCCGGCATCGTCACCACCCTGGCGGGCCAGGTGGGGATTTCCGGGGCCGCCAACGGCAGCGGACTGGGCGCGCAATTCTACCTGCCCTACGGCGTGGCGGTGGACAGCACGGGTGACCTCTACGTGGCCGACACCCTCAATATCACCATCCGCAAGGGAGACTCCTTTGCGGTGCCGATCATCGTGACCCAACCGCTGGGCCAGACGGTCTCCGCCGGCGCCACCGCCACGCTAAGCGTCGTCGCCACGGGCGCCATCAGTTATCAATGGTACCTGAACGGGGCGATCGTGACGGGCGCCACCGGTTCCGCCCTCCCGCTGGCGAATGTCGGCACGGGCCAGGCCGGCAGCTACACGGTAGGGGTGTCGAACGGCACCGCGACCGTCACCTCCATCGCCGCGACCGTGACGGTCAATTACTCCGCCCGCCTGACCAATATTTCCGCGCGCGCCACCGTCGGCACCGGCGCCAATATCCTGATCGCCGGTTTCGGCGTGGGTGGCACCGGCGCCAAGAATCTGCTGCTCCGCGGCGATGGTCCGGCCCTGGCCGCCGCTCCCTTCAACCTCAGCGGCACGCTCGCCAGCCCCCAACTCACCCTCTACGACAGCGTCCCGGCCGCGATCGTCACCGACATCGGCTGGGGCAATGCCTTCACCCTGGGCTCCTCCGCCATCCACGTCAGCCCCTCGGCCGCGACCGCCGGGGCCATGAGCAGCGCCGGCGCCTTCCCGCTGGCGTCCGGTTCCGCCGACTCCGCCCTGCTGGTCACGGCGCCGACCGGCAACTATACCTCGCAAATCAGCGGGGTGGCCAACACGACCGGCATCGCTCTCACCGAGATCTACGACATCGACGCCGGCACCCCGGCGGCGCGCCTGACGAACATTTCCGCCCGCGTCGTCGTGGGCGTCGGCGGCAACATCCTCATCGGCGGCTTCGGCATCACCGGCGCCACGTCGGAGACCCTGTTGATCCGCGGCGTGGGTCCGGGCCTGGCCGCCGCTCCCTTCAACCTCAGCGGCACCCTCGCCAATCCCAGCCTGGCCGTGTACGACAGCAGCAACAAGGTGATCGCCTCCAACATCGGCTGGGGCAACAGCTCCGCGCTGGGCAACTCGGCCGTGCCCGCGGGAGTCCAGGCGGTCACCGCCGCCTTCATGGCCACCGTCGGGGCGTTTCCCCTCGCCGCCGGCTCGACCGACTGCGCGATGCTCGTCACGCTGCCGCCGGGCAACTACACGGCTGAGGTCAGCGGCGTGGGCAGCTCCACCGGCATCGCCCTGATCGAGGTCTACGAGTTTCCGTGAGCCCGGGTTCCCGTCACCCGTCCCACCATGTCGACCGGGATCAGGCCGCCGCCGGCGGTGCTCCGGATCCTGGGTCTGCCCGGTTTCCACTATGCGGCGTCGCGTTTCTTCGGCGCGGCGGTCGCCCGCCTCGCCTTTGACGCGAAGTTTGGCGGCTCGGACCGGGACTGGAGCCGGTTTCACGAACGCCCGGAGTTCATCGATCCGCTGGCCCGGCAGGCGGCGTCGTTCGGTCCCGGCACCGCGCGGATTCTCCTGCTCGGCTGCGGCGCGGCGGGCCTGATCGGGAGCCTGCCGGATGACTGCTACCGGTCGATCGTCGGCGTCGATCTCTCCCCCCAGGCGATCGACCTCGCGCGGGGCAAGTGGAACTCCGGGAAAATCCGCTTTGAGGTCGGGGACATGAACGCCTATGTGCCGGCCGAGCCACAGGACCTGATCGTGCTCTCCGAGTCCATTTACTACCTGGCGCGCCGCCGCTGCGCGGGACTCTTCGTCCGGTGGCGCCGGGAGAACCCCGGCGTTACCTTCTTCGTCACGATAGCCCAGCCCCGCCGCTACGCGGGATACTTGCGCGACATCAGGAAAAATTCACCGGCCGTATGGGAAGACCGTGCCCCGGTGCCAGGCAAACCGCGGCATCTCATCATCTTCCAATGAACCTCGCCGGGGGAGGCATCACTCGTCCATCTGCTCGATGATCAGTTCCTGGATGGTGGCGAGGAACAGGTAGCAGTGGAATGCCTTGCGCACCGGCTCGTCGAGCCGGTCCTGCTCGATGTCGCCGGACTCGAGGGCCTCATCCCCCACCCCCGACAGGCAGCGCTCCCGCAGGCACAGCCGCACCGCCGAACAGGCGCGCGCCACGGCCTCGGCGTTGCCGGTGTTGAGGTAGACCGCCCCCTCCGCGAAGAATTCCTCGTCAAACAGGGCGAGCAGGACGTCCACGTCCCGGTTCTGGGCGGCGAGCAGCTCCCCGGCCCACATCTCGCTGAACTCCGCCTCCGCCGCCGGGGCCGCATGCGGCAGCGCCGGGGTGCGCCGCAGGTCGTCGGCCAAACCCTTGATCACGTCCAGCAGCGGCGCGACCACCGGCAGGCTGAGCATGAGCTTAAACGGGGTCATCGGACTCGATCACGGTGGTGAGATGCCACTGCTGGAGGGTGAACGCATAGGCCTCGGCCTTCTCCCGCAGCCCGCACCACACCACGGATCGCCCGCGCTCATGCACCTCGAGCATGTGCCGGCGCGCGGTGGCCTCGTCGAAGCCGAAGACCTTCTTGAAGACCAGCACGACGTAGGACATCAGGTTCACCGGGTCGTTGAGCACGACCACGCGCCAGGGGCCCTGCAGCTGCCGCTCGGTCGCCGTGCCCTGCTCAGGCAGGGCGTGGGTCTTGGAGTGCGCCATGGGCGTTGATTTCTGCCGCGATTCTCGCCTCGGCCTCCGCCAGGGGGATTTTCGCCGCCTCTTTCGCGGTCCGCCACTTGAGCTCGACCACCCCCTCCTTCAGGCCCCGGCTGCCGATGGTCACGCGCAGCGGGATCCCGATGAGGTCGGCGTCCTTGAACTTGACCCCGGGCCGCTCGGCGCGGTCATCGATCAGCACGTCGGCGCCGGCGCGTTCCGCCGCCGCGGCCAGCCGCCGGGCCAGCTCCGCCGCCTCCGGCGCCTGCGGGTCGAGCAGGCAGATGAGCACCTGGAAGGGAGCGATGCTCCAGGGCCAGATGATGCCGTCGGCGTCGTGGCTCTGCTCGATGCAGGCCTGGAGGGTCCGGCTGATCCCGATCCCGTAGCAGCCCATCACCAGCAGGTGGTTCTGCTTGTGCTCGTCGGTGTAGCCGGCGCCAAACTTCTCGGAGTATTTCGTGCCGAGCTTGAAGATATGACCCACCTCGATCGCGCGCGCCATCTGGAGCGGCTGGCCCGACCGCGGGCACGGCTCGCCGACCCGCACCCGGCGAAAGTCGCCGAAGCGGGTGATCGCCAGGTCGCGGCCGACGTTGACGTGGCGCAGGTGGAAGCCGTCCCGGTTGGCGCCGGTCGTGCCGTTGCCGATCAGCCGGATCGCGTGGTCCGCGAAGACGCCCGCGAGCGCGCCGGCATCGCGGATCGAGCCCCGCACCGCGCCGAGGCTGCCGGGCCGGGCGCCCATGACCGGCTCGATCTCCTCCGGGGTGGCGGGCCGCCACAGGGTGAAGCCGAGGGCGCCGAGCTTGGCCTCCTCCAACTCGTCGCTGCCGCGCAGGATGACGGCGAACAGCTTGCCATCGCCGACATAGACGAGGGTCTTGAATTGCCGGTCGGCCGGCACGCCGTAGGGGCTCGCCTCCAGCGCGGCGATGGTCACGACCCCGGGGGTCGCA
>Ga0302320_10003726_pt1 | contig 35132 bp, 30 predicted proteins | sample Bog_T0_3_FD_202130 | JGI IMG/M metagenome (GOLD analysis project Ga0302320, IMG submission 202130) | Peat permafrost microbial communities from Stordalen Mire near Abisko, Sweden - Bog_T0_3 | ecosystem: Environmental > Terrestrial > Soil > Wetlands > Peat | place: Sweden: Abisko, Stordalen Mire...
AGAGTACATCGCCCGCATGGAGGACGTCCTCAAGATTTACGAGAAGCCGCTATCGGAAAGGGAGCCCGTGGTCTGTGTGGATGAGAAGCCTGTGGTGCTGCACGCCGATATCCGCCCGCCGCGGCCGATGCGGCCGGGACGGATTGCTCGGCGTGATTGCGAGTACCAGCGGTGCGGCACGGCCAACGTCTTTTGCGGTGTCCAGCCAAAGGCCGGGCGGCACTTTACCAAACCAACCGCGAACCGCTCCTCGCCGCAGTTCGCTGACTATCTGGTGGAGATCGTAGCTAGCTATCCGGAGGCTGAAACCATCCATCTGGTGATGGATAATCTGAGTTCACATAACCGCAGGGCGTTGGTGGACCAGTTCGGTGAAAAGATCGGCGGCCTGTTGTGGGAGCGTTTCACGGTGCATTACACCCCGAAACACGGCAGCTGGCTGAACCAGGCGGAGATCGAGATCAGCCTGTTCAGCCGCCAGTGCCTCGGCCAACGCCGTATCCCTTCACTGAGCGATCTACGACGGGAAGCCAAAGCCTGGAACCGAAAGATGAACCGCAACAACGTCACCATCAACTGGCAGTTCACGCGCAAGAAGGCACGCCAGAAGTTCGGCTACAAAAGGAACAAATTCACACGGTCAAAGACCTAGCGTTCTGGCTCTCAAGGGATGGGCACAAGCAGGAACGGCCTCCGCGCTGGGCGGAGGCCGTTTCTGTCTGCATAGAATCTGCTGTCGTTTACTTCAGGTTGCCGCTGGCGTCCATGGTGATGCCCTGCGGTCCCTTGTTCTTCGCAGCTTCGTTGGCCTTGCGAGTACCCATCGCCTTGACGCGCCAGTCTTCTGCGCTGGCAATATCTTCCTTCACAGCGGCTGCATTGCCATAGTCCACATCTGCCTTGCGCCGGTAGATCAGGTTCAGATAGGCCATTGCATCGTCATAATTGGCCCGGTTTGCCACTGCCTGATTCAGATACTGCAGCCCCTCTTCCACCAGCGAAGCATTTTGCTGCGCCAGAGGCTCCATCACCTTCTTGGGCGCCTTGACATTGCCTTCGCCATCGTCGTTGAGACCGGCCGGAACCAGCGCCTGCAGCGCGTTCTGGTGCGCTTCAGTCCAGTCGATCACGCCAACCGTGTAAGCAGCTTCAGGGTCCTTCGGGTCAACCGCCAGAACCTTCTTCTGCCATGTCTTGGCTTCTTCCAACTTCTTGATGCTGAAGTAGATGCCCGCAACCTGCTTCAGGCTGTTCACATCCGTCGGGTCCTTGTCCAGAACCTGCTGGAATATGCTGATCGCCTGCTGCGCGGTCTTGAGGTTGTCTGGAGTATCCAGTCCAGCCACTACGTTCTGGGCCAACGCGGTGGCCAGATAGGTCTTGGCCATAGGCAGGCTCGGATCGAGCTGCGTAGCCTTCTGGAAGTGGTCGATCGCCTCTTCATACCTGGCGCTCTTATAGGCGTCCACTCCCTTGTTCAGCTGGTCACGGGCTGCAAGGCGGTTGCACCCGCTCATGGAAAGCACCATGCCGGCCAAGGCAACCGCGAGCGCCGTAATACGTGCGGGTCCATTCATGTTCGTATCCTTCTCCTTCAGGTCGTGCCTATCTATTGCGCGCCTGGAATTTAGTGCAGCTGGCCGCGGGCGGGAGTAACCGAAACCAGGATAGGAAAAATTGTACTCCTGTTTTCCGCCCGGATGAACCGCCTCCAGGCGGGGCTGGCAACCAGGGATAATCAGGACATTCCTGCCGCCCCGCCCCCTATTGGCCAGCCTTTAACTCTGCGCGTCATCAGCCCCAGGCGGCCCGCAACCGGAGCGAATCCGGTGCGGCTTGCCCCGGCAACCCTCCCCTCTCAGGGAAGACTGCCTAAGAGCTGCCTGCTACTGGCCAGCCATAATCTTCGGTGTCATCAGGCCAATGTGATCCACATTGGCTGCCTTGCCGATATCGATGACCTCTGCCACATAAGCGAAGTTAACGTCGTCGTCGCCTTTGACGAACATGACGCGCTCGGCCCGGTTGGCATAGATGTCCGTGAGGCGGGGCAGCAAATCGGCCTTGGTCACGTCGGTTTCGTTGATCTTGTACGCCGGCGGCGCACCGGGGCGATACAGAACCTGAACGACGATGGTGCGGTCTTGGTTCTGCTGCTGCTTCTCCGGATTCTTTGGCGGCTGGGGCACCAGGGCGTCCAGGCCTTTGGGCGTCACGGGCACAATCACCATGAAGATGATCAACAACACCAGAAGAATGTCGATCATCGGCGTCATATTAATGTCTGACGAGTAGCCTCCCCCGCCTCCAGTTGTCATTGACATGGCTTAATACTCCTCGGTTCCTGCAAATCGTTTACGAGACAGCGAACGAACTGCCTTACTTGCCTTCGCGCTTCTGCGTCAACAAGCCTACGTCTTCCACGCCGGCGGTGCGAACCGCGTCGATGGCGTCTTCCACTGCCCGGAACTGCGCACGCGCATCGGCGCGGACGAAGATCGTTTTGCCGGGTTTGTCGGATAGCTTGTCGCGAACCAGACCGCCTAGTTCAGCGGTTGCGACTTTGTTCTGCCCCAGGAATACGCTGCCGTCCCGCGTGATGGCCACGACAATTGCGTCTTCCTTATCGGCGTCCGGCATGCTGATCGGATTGTCGACCTTGGCCATGTCGACGGACACCTTGTTCTGGAGCATGGGGGTGATGACCATGAAGATGATCAGAAGCACCAGCATGACGTCCACCATAGGCGTAACGTTGATGGCGGAACTGACCTTACTGCCTTCGTTGCGAACCGCGATTCCCATTGTTTGGGCTCCGTGCCTGTGAATTTTTATTCCGGATGGCTTCCGGCGTTGCTGCGAATCACCTGGCCGACGAGAGGTTGAGACCCGCGGGCGGGAGAGTGTTTCCGCTCCCCCGCTTTCGCAGTTTCCCGCTCGAACCGACAGCCGCCTCGCTTAGCGCTTGTGGCTCTGCTTGATGAAATAGTCGATCAATTCGCTCGAGGAGTTATCCATTTCCACATCGAACGACTCAACGCGACCGGTAAAGTAGTTGAACGCCATGACGGCGGGGATGGCCACCAGCAGGCCGAACGCCGTGGTTACCAGGGCTTCCGAAATGCCGCCGGCAACCGCGCCGATGCCCGAGGTCTTCTGGGTGGCGATCTGCTGGAAGGCGTTCAGAATGCCGATAACCGTGCCCAGCAGGCCGACGAAGGGAGCCGTCGAGCCGATGGTGGCCAGAACAGCAAGGCCCCTCTTCAGCTTGGCGTGAACGATGGCCTCAGCCCGCTCCAATGCGCGGCCCGAGCTCTCGATGCTGGCTTCGGTCGGAGCGCCGGCGGAAGCGCGGAACTCCTGCAGGCCGGCCGTCACAACCTCAGCGAGGTGAGACTTCTTGTTACGGTCGGCGATCTTGATGGCTTCTTCAAGCTTGCTGTCCTTCAGAGCTCCAGCAACCTTGGGCGCAAACTCGCGCGACTGCTTGCGGGCAGCAGAGAAGTACAGGTAGCGGTCGATCATCACGGCCAGAGACCAGATCGACTCAACGAAAAGGATGATGGCGATGGTTCTTGCCGGCCATCCCATATGATCCCACAGCCCCATGGGGCTGAAGCTGACCGTCTGACCCTCATCTTGAAAGAGAGCCAGGCTGCTGACCGTGTGCGAAGCGAAATGTGCGAGCTGAGCGAGAATCACTGAATCGTTCCTCCTAAGGAGTTTCTTGTGGACTGCGAGTGTCTTGCGGGTTGCAGGGAATGCGCCTCCGTTTGGACTCGCATTCCGGTCAATAGCGAGGCTCCTGCCCTGAAACTCAGGCAGGAGCCAGGAGATTCATCATCCACCGAGAGTGAAGATCACGTTCACCGTGGTTTCCACTTCCACCGGCTCGTTGTTGAGCAGGTAGGGCCTGTAGCGCCAGCTCTTCACGGCGTCGAGGGCGGCCTGTTGCAGCATGGCGGGTCCGCTCAGCACGCGAAGGTTCTCGATCAGTCCGGTCTTGGAAATGGTGGCTTGCAGCACCACCGTACCAGAGACGCGGGCGGCCTTGGCGATTGGCGGGTAAACCGGCATGGTCTTCTGCAACAGCATGCCGACCATGACGCCCGCCGAAATGTTGACCTTCTTGGGAGCAGCGGCCTTAACCTTGGGACCGTTGTCGCCAAATACACTACCGAGGGCACCGCTGCCGGCGCCACCCAGGCCTTCCATACCGGCCACGCCAAAGTTCGACGAGGGAGGGGCTTCCTTCTCGGCAACCATCTTGATGTCGTGGGGAATCCGCGTAGGCGCCGTCAGCTGATTGTTCATCATCTCCGACTGCACGTGCACCACGTGAACTTCTGGCGGCGGCGGCGGCGGCGGTGGCGGCGGAGGGGGAGGCGGGAGCGTCAAGGTCGTCAGCATAGCTGTCTTTGGCAGCGCCTCAGGATAGATCAGCGGAATCAGGATAAGCAGAAGCAGAATCGAACCGTTGGTGATAAACGTCACCAACATCCAATACTTGCTTTTGTTCTTGATCCTGCCTCCGGATTCAAATGTGGAATCTTCAAACATGGCCAGCCTCGAATCGGGTGTTGGTTACCTCTATTTAGACACCGCGGGAACTGGAAATGTTCCCGAGCCTGAAATCGGTGCCACAGAAGCGCAACCCTCTTGTATCAGAACTGCGCGTCACTTGCAAAGCGCGAAACAAAACCGGCAAAATCGCCGGGCAAAACAGCTACACGCGAGCGCGCTTTGCGGGGGGCAGAACCGTGTTCTTGCCCTTCTCGGCGCGCCACTCCTGCCACGCCACCAGCATCGGCGAGGCTACGGCAATCGACGAATACGTGCCGATCAAAATGCCCACCACCAGCGCAAAAGAGAAGCCGCGCAACACCTGGCCGCCGAAGACGTACAACGATAGCACAGTCAGGAAGGTAAGTCCCGACGTAAGCACCGTCCGGCTCAGCGTCTGGTTGATGCTGCGGTTCACCACGTCCGGCAATGCCTCCCGCCGGTTCAGGCGCAGATTCTCGCGAATGCGGTCGAAAACGACAATGGTGTCGTTCATGGAATAGCCCACCAGCGTCAGAATGGCCGCAATCACGGTCAGGCTGATCTCCTGGTTGGTCAGCGCAAAGGCGCCCACCGTGATCAGCGTGTCGTGGAAGCAGGCAACCACCGCCGCCACGCCGTAGATCAATTGAAAACGGAACCAGAGGTAGACCAGCATGCCCGCCATCGAGTAAAGCGTGGCCAGCAAAGCCTGTCTTTCCAACTGCTTGCCCACCGTGGGCCCTACCACCTGGACATTCCGGATGGTAAACGGATCATTGTAGTGCGCCTGCAGGGCGTTGACGATCTGCTGCCGCCCGGCGTCGAGCGCGTTCTCGTTGGTCTGCTCCGGCAAGCCGATCAGAACCTCATTGCCGCGGGCCTCATCGATGTTCTGGATGGTCTGGATGCTCGCGTCCTTCACGCCCGTCGCGTCCATCGCCTGGCGGATTCGGGTCATATCCGGGGCCTGGGCAAACTGCACCTGCACCTGCGTGCCGCCTCTGAAATCCACGCCCAGCGGCACAGGGCTGCCGATTTTTGCCCAGTGCATGCCCATGGAGACGATGCCGGCCACGCTGAAAATCAAAGAAAAGGCGAGGAAGTACCACTTCTTCCCAAGCCAGTCCACATTTACACTGCGAAAGAATTCCACTGGTTCTCTGCCTTCCTGGGGGCTGGAGCCCCTGGGGCTCCAGCGTTCTGTTGTTCCACTGCCACTCGTGCAGTTTTCGTGCCTGGGTTTAGATGGAGACCAGTTCCCCTGGCTTCAGCTTGTTCAAATGGGCATCGAAGATAACCCGCGAGACAAAGACCGCCGTAAAGAGGTTGGCCACCAGACCAACGGTCAGGGTGGTCGCAAAGCCCTTTACCGGACCGCTGCCAAACACGAACAGGATGGCTGCCGAAACAATCGTCGTCACGTGAGTATCGAAAATCGTGGTCCACGCATGGGCAAAGCCCTGGTCCACGGCCGCGGACGGCGCCTTGCCCGCCCGCACCTCCTCGCGGATTCTCTCGAAGATCAGAACGTTCGAGTCCACGCCCATACCAATTGTCAGAATGACTCCGGCAATGCCCGGTAAGGTCAGAGTGGCCGAGAATGCGCCCATGAAGCCCAGCAGAATCACCAGGTTCAACACCAGCGCCACATCGGCATTGATGCCCGAGCCCCGGTAGTAGATCAGCATGAAGACCATGACCAGCAGCACGCCCACAATGGCTGCCGTAACGCCCCGGCGTATCGAGTCCGCGCCCAGAGACGCGCCCACAAAGCGCTTTTCCAGCTGCCTCAGCGAGGCCGGCAATGCGCCGGTGCGCAGCAGTTTCGAGAGCGCGGCTACTTCATCCGGAGAGAAACTGCCGGTGATCTCGCCGCGGTCGCGGATGGCGCTCTGGATGGTGGCAACCTCGCGAATATGGTCGTTCATCACCACCGCCATGCTCTTGCCCACGTTGGCGCTGGTGTAGTCGTAGAACTTGTCGCCCGCCTCGTTGGTCAGCGTGAACTGGACCTCCCGCTGGCCGGTGTTGGGGTTGGTGCTTGGATCGGCGGAGCGAAAGTCGCTGCCCGCCACCACCGAGGCGCGCTGCAACACATACACGCTCTCCGCGGCGCCGCCTTCCAGCATACCCGAGAAGCTCTTCAGTTCCTCGTCCACCGGAACACTGCCGCCCAGGCTGGCAACCGCTTCCTGTTCGTTCTTGTAGGGGCCACCCACCACGGCGTGGATCTCAAGCCGGTTCGTGCCCTGAATAATGGACTCGATCTGGCTCTCGTTCTCAACGCCCGGCAGGTCAACCAGGATCTGGTTGTCGCCCAGGCCGTACTCCTGAATCTGCGGCTCGCTCACGCCCAGCGCGTCCACGCGGTCGCGGATGGCCTCGATCGCCTGCTGAACAGTCTTCTTCTCCAAGGCCGTCTTGATCAGCGGCTTCATGGTCAGCGTGAAGCTGTTGGGCGTACTCCCGTCGTTCACGTCGTATTCGGCCGCGTACTTGGCCTCCAGCACGGAGCGCACGTCGCTGCCCGGAGTCGTGCCTTCCACGCGAATCTGGTCCGCCTTGGCCGGATCGGGCTTGTACACCTGCGAAAAGCTCAGGTTCGCCGCCTTCAGATCCTGGCGGATGCGCGCCACCGTGTTGTCCGTATCGGCGTTGACCGCTTCCTGGACTTCCACCTGCAAAATCAGGTGAGCGCCGCCGCGCAGATCCAGGCCAAGGTGAATGCGCTTGGTCAGGGCCTCGGTCAGGGCCTTGCCGGTCACGCCCGAGGGCACCCCGAAGATGCCGTAAACGCAAACCGCCAGGACCGCAACAATCAGGGCAATTTTACCGTTGAGATTCTTCTTCATCGTTTCGTTTCTCTAGTCCAAAAAAAGGTAAAAAAACGTCCAAAACTTAAGAGGCCGAAGATCCGTCCTGGGTGGTAACCGAGGCGATCGCGTTCTTGCTCACTTCCATTTTGATCCCGTCCGGAGCCACGCGGATGATGATCGCGTCGTCTTTGATGGAAAGGATGGTGCCGCGAATTCCGCCGGCGGTGGTCACCCGGTCGCCGGTCTTGATGCTGCCCAGCATCGCCTGCCACTGCTTCTGCCGCTTCTGCTGTGGGCGAATCATCACCAGGTAAAGTACCGGAATCAACAACAAGGGCAAAAGCATGGGAAGACTGCTGCCGCCAGCTCCGCCGGGCGCACCCGCAAATAAGCCAAAACTCGTAACCACACTCATCCTTTGCTCGCCCCGGCCGCATGCTCGCGCGGCCACTCCGGGCACAGGCATACCCGGCTTTGAACCGGGCGCCTGATGAAATTTTTCGTCTCCGGGAATGGTCCTGGCCGCTGGTCAAGTCCGGCCCAGGCTCGGGAAGAAGGGCTCGGTTGCCGCATGCCGGGCACTGAGTTCCAATCCCGCACCCGCATCCAAACCTTTGACCCTGCCGCCGTCTGCTTCCTTTTCGACACGGCCTTCCCGCGGAACTCCTGCTTTCTGGAAGTCGCACAGTTCTGCCCGCGCTGGTTCCATCCGGATTCCGAAAGAATGCCTTCCAAGATAAGATACGCGCGCCCTGTTGCGTGTCAAGGCGCAACGCCCCCGGATGAGTCCCGCTTCCCGGTTTGGCCGAAGCTTATCCGCCGTCTTTCCGACTGATTTTCGCCTTCCACACCCCATATAAAGCCCTTATGGTTTGTCTACCCCTTCCTTACGGAATCCCATTTCTTCTGAGACTGTCCTGTTCTTCTCTCTCAACGCATCCGGACGCCGCAAGCCCGCACTCGGAGGAGGAAACAGGGGGAGGATGTTCCCCATGCTCACCGTGAGTCCCGAAGCTTTCCTGCTCGTTCCGTTGGCGCTCTCCCTGGTCTTCCTGGTCTGGGTGCTCTTTCAAATCGAAAAGGACATCCGGCGTCGAAGATAACCCCGGCCGCTAGCGCCGCTTCCCCTGGCAGCCTGGTTGACCCACCTGGGCGCCCTCTGGGCACCGCGTCCTTGTTTTTGCGGTTAGGGTGGGACAGCACACAGCCCCCAGCAGAGAAACAGCAAAGGGGCTCTACTCTTCCGGGACCCAATAGCGCAGTTCCGGGCGGGCGCAGCTCAGGCACAGCCGCTCGCCCTCCACCTCCACAAAGCGGCCAAAGTTCACGCCCTCCCCGCACCGCGGGCATAGAAACCGGTCGCCCCTGCTTCCCGGCAGTTCCGCGGGGTCAAGCGCTACCCGCATCGATTGCTCCGTGAAAAGCTGCGCGTCCGCCAGTTCCCGATAGGCCAGCATCTGCTGTTGGCTCTTGCTCTCAACCTGCGGATAAAGCTGGCGCGCCAGTTCCCGCGAGTCCTCCAGCGCCACAATTCGCACCCCGCGGTCCGAAGCCAGGTCCACAAAAGTCGCCGCCATCTTGCCCCAGTCGCGGAACTTGAGCGTCCGCTTGCCCAGCCGACAGCCGGTCACCAGGCCGATGGCGTCCGTGGCGCAGCGGTCGATCTCGACAAACGTAACCAGCCGCTTGCGATCCGCGCCGCGCGGATCCTCGATCCCCAGACGCCGCAGGCCCAGCAAGGCCATGCGCACGCCCAGGATCTGCCCCGCGCACAAGTGACCGTGCGCCGCCTCAGCCTTCTGCAAAAGTTCGTCGAATGATTCCATCGTTTCTATTCACCAAGAAACAGTCATTCTGTGCGAGCGCAACGAGTCGAAAGCCTGCCCTGAGTGTTCATGGGCCTTAGCGCACCCGAAGGGAACCCGCGGCTGTCTTTCGCCGACTTGCCCATCAAGCTCCGTGCCCCATCTTTGCGCTTTTCTCTGGCGCAAGGGTGGGAAGCAACAAACCCTGCTCCGGCTTTTTCTCTTGCTCGTTGACCCGCTATTTCGGCTTGGTATCCACCGCCGGCTTCTCCGGCTCGTCGCTGGAGTCCTCCACCAGCACGGCCGAGCCGGGAGCGAGGTCAAAGCTCACCTGCTCCTTGCCGGTGGGGTGAAAGCTAACCCGCAGAGGCTCGCGCTGCCACTCCGCAGGGCCGCACACCGGGTCCGGGCGGCTCTCTGCGTCAAACGCCGCCAACTTCCTGGCCAGCACCGCCTTGCGCGCCGCCACCTGGGCGACCACGGCATACAGGCTCTTGCCGCTGGCGGTCACCCCGCAATAGGCCCCGTAGTCGCGGAACCAGCTCACCTGGCTCACGCCGGGGTCGTAGTCCGGCAGCTTGAGCGGGGTTGCGTGGCCGGTGACACGATCCACCAGCAGCCACGGACCGCGCTGCCAAACCCAGTGGCCCAGCTGGTCGCCGGGCAGAGAATCGTTCAGCCGGATCACCCGCCGCACCACGAAGCTGCGGTCGGTCACATCGTGGGCGTCGCCGGTGGTCCACTCCTTCAGGACGCCGTCCACCAGCAGCGCGCGAATCCTCAGCGCATCCTCGGCGGCAGCCGCGCCCGCCGGGTCGCCCGTCTTGGAGTACTCCACCCGCTTGGCCGCGCCCAGAACCACGGTGTGGGCCTTGCGCGGCGCCCCCGGTGCTGCCGTTGCAGCGGCTAGCAGCACCGCCACGATTGCCAAAATCGCCATCCGCCCGTTTATGCTCATGCCGTTTGCTCCAGAGATACTGGCGCAAATCTGTCGGGAAACGGAAACCGCGGTCAGTCGGCCGCACAAGATCAACTGCAAATCAACTTCATGAGGCCCGGCATTCACCATCCGCCGCGTCTCTGGCAACCTGATTCTAAAGCTCTGCTGCCTCCACGGCTCGCGCCACGCGGAAGGCCGTGCCCTCGTTCAAGTGCGCGGCCAGCACCTGCATCCCCACTGGCAGCCCGCCGGTGGTGGTGCCGCAGGGCACGCTCACGCCGCAGATGCCCGCCAGGCTGGCTGTCACAGTGTAGATGTCGGCCAGGTACATGGCCAGCGGATCGCCGGTCTTCTCGCCCAGCTTGAAGGGCGGAATGGGCGAAGTCGGCGTCACGATCGCGTCCACCTCGGCAAAGGCGCGCAGATACTCCTCAGCCAGCAGCCGCCGCACCTGCTGCGCTTTCAGGTAGTAGGCGTCGTAGTAGCCGGCCGACAGCGCATAGGTCCCCAGCAGAATGCGGCGCTTGACCTCGGCGCCAAAGCCTTCATCGCGGGAGTGCGAGTACATCGCAGACAGGGTGTCCGACTCCGGCGAGCGATAGCCGTAGCGCACGCCGTCAAAGCGGGCAAGATTGGCGCTGGCCTCCGCCGTGGCAATCAGGTAATACGTGGGAACCGCGTAGCGGGTATGCGGCAAGGAAACCGCCTTCACGGTGCAACCGGCCGCCTTCAAAGCATCAATGCCCTTTTCAATCGCCGCGCGCACCTCCGGGTCCAGACCCTCGGCAAAGTACTCAGCGGGCACGCCGATGCGCAGCCCTTCGGCTGCCTTGTCGCTCTCAGCCGCATAGTCCGGCACCGGCGCCGTGGAGCTGGTGGCGTCCTTGGGATCGTGGCCGGCAATCACGCCCAATAGCGTGGCCGCGTCGCGCACATTTCCCGCAAACGGCCCCACGCGATCCAGCGACGAGGCAAAGGCGATCAGCCCGTAGCGCGAAACGCGCCCGTAGGTGGGCAACACGCCCACCACGCCGCAAAAACTGGCCGGCTGGCGAATCGAGCCGCCGGTATCGGTCCCCAGCGTGGCCACCGCCAAATTGGCCGCCACCGCCGCCGCCGAGCCGCCGCTGGAGCCGCCCGGAACCCGCTCCGTATCCACCGGGTTGCGCACCGGCCCATAGGCCGAGTTCTCGTTCGAGGAGCCCATGGCAAACTCGTCGCAATTCAGTTTGCCCAGCAGCACCGCGCCCGCCGCCTCCAGCCTGGCCACTGCAGTGGCGTCGTACGGGGGCCGGTAGCCTTGCAGAATCTTCGATCCCGCCGTGGCCGGGGCGCCCTGCATCACCAGCACATCCTTGATGCCCACCGGGACGCCTGCCAGCGGCGGCAAAGGATCGCCCTTGGCAGCCAGCGCATCCACGCGGCCCGCCTGTTCCAGAGCGCGCTCTTTGGTCAGGCTCAGATAGACATTCAGGCGCGGATTCAGAGCCGCAATGCGGTCATAGTAACTGGCAGCCAGGTCACTGGCCTTGGTGGCGCCGCAGACGAGCTCGGCGCGCAACGCGGCCAGGGTCTTGGGCTTCTGAACATAACTCTCGGCTTCGCTGGGCAATGGAACCTTCCTCTTTGTGACCTTGCTGGTAGCCTGGGGGGCCTGGTTGCGGCCTTGCGGCCCGCGGATTCACTGAGAACGATGGCTTAGCGCTCAATCACCTTGGGCACCTTGAAGAAGACTTGGTCTGTCTCCGGCGCTTGCGCCAGCACCGTAGCCCGGTCCAGCGAGGGCAGCACCGCATCGGCGCGCAGCGCGGTCGTGCCCGCGGCATCGCCAAGCTCGCTCACCTGGGCCAGCGGAGCCACGCCCGCCGTATCCAGCTCGTTCAGCTCGGCCACGTAGTCGAGAATGGCGTTCAGGTCATGCAGCATGCGCGGAGTCTCCTCCGGCTTGAGCTCCAGGTGGGCCAGCTCGGCCACCCGCTGCACTTCTTCCACAGTTACATTGGCGGTCATTCCCTGCTCTTCCCCGTTCCCGGTCTCCCTGCGGCTCCCGTCGCGGGCGCTCCTGGTGAAGGCCCGAAGACAAAGTATAGCCCGTTTGGGTTTACGTCCCGCGCCTGTGTTTGGGCGTCATTCCACAGCGCTGATTCTCAATGACCATCATGCCAATGCTCGGGTGCCCCACCCTCGCCGCGTTCTTGTTTTTGCAGCTAGGGTGGGACAGCATGAAGCCCGCGTCGCAGAAACCAAACGTTCTAATCCACAATCAGCTTCACCGTCAAGCTGTGCTGCACCCCATTGGAAAGTACGGTGACCGGAATCGAGTAAGTTCCCGTCGGAGTCGAGCCAGGAGTCGAGACCGGCGTCGTGCTGCTGCTCGATCCGCCGCCCGATCCCGCGCAACTGCAAACGCCGCCCGCCAGAATCGCCAGCAGAGCCCCCAGCAGCAGCGCCGCCCGGCGCCGCTTCCATCCCAGCGGCAGCAGCACCAGCCCGCAGGCCAGCGGAAGAAAGCGCCATCCGGCCGGAACCATCGAGACGGCCGCGGACCCCGATTTCCCCGTTGAAATCTCCACCGCCACGTTGCCGGTGACGCCCGCGCCAAGGGTTTCCGTGGTGGGATTGAACAGGCAAAGCGCATTCGAGGGAAGCGTTCCGCACTGGAAGGTGAAAGCCCCCTGCGAGCCGCTCAGGGGCGTGATTACCAGCGTGTAGCTGGCAGTTTGTCCGCTGCTGACGGTTTGGCTGGTTGAGCCGGAGGCCGTGACGGTAAAGTCGAACCCCATCCCCGCAAGCACGACCTGCGCACCCGTGGGCACTGTGCTGCTGGTCACGGTCAGGTTCCCGGTCTGCGCGCCCGCGCTGGTTGGGGCAAAGACCACCCCCGCCGTGCAGCCTGTCTGCGGCGCCAGGGAGGACCCGCAGGTATTGTTCACCACCTGGAAGCCAGCCGGCGCCGCAAGAACAAGGTTGCTCAAGCTCTCGGCTGTTCCGGAGTTGCTCACCGTCACGGTAGTGGGGCTGCTGGTGGCGCCCACCCCGGTGGTGGCAAAGTTGATGGTCGAAGGCGACACCTGGATAGCCGCCGCAACCGCGCCCGTTCCGCTCAACAGAACGTTGGCCGGGGTCGCCGGCGATGCGGCGGTCACCTGCAATGTGCCCGTCACCACCCCGGTCGCGGTCGGCGTAAAAATCACCCCTACCGAACAGTTTGCCCCGGCCGCCAGGCTGCTGGAACAGGTGCTCTGGGTCAAACTGAACGGAGCAGAGGCGGCGAGCTTCAAGGCGCTGGCGGCCGCGCTGCCCGCCTCGCTGATGGTCACTGTCTGCGCCGCGCTGGACTGGCCGGTAACGGTTGCCGGAAAGGTCAACTGTGCAGGGCTCACATTCAGCCCGTTCGTGGCCGTCGCGGAGCCATTCAGCGGCACTGAGACCGGCTTCACGCCCAGAGTGGAAGAGGAGATCACGAGCGTGGCCGCGCTGCCGCCCGAGGCGCCAGGAGTAAAAACCACCTGCACCGTGCAACTGCTCCCCGTGTCCAAGGTCGCCCCGCAGGTGGTGGCCCCGGTGGCAAAGCTGCTGGCAAATTGACCCGTGATCTGGAAGCCCACCTTGGCCGCCGCAGCGCCGCCGGTATTGCTCACGGTCAGCACCGCGGGTGGGCTGGCGACGCCCACCTGCTGGCCGGTAAAGCTCAGGCTGGTGGGGCTAACGATAAAAACCGGCGGCAGCAATCCCGTCCCGGAAAGAGGCACCGTCTGCGTGCGCAACAAATCGGAGACGGTCAGTGTGCCGGTCTGGACGCCCGCCTGGCTGGGCGCAAAGACCACCGCGATCGAACAGCTCGATTGCCCCGGAAGCTGGGTGCCGCAGTTGCTGGATACCTGGAATGCCCCGCTCACCGTGGCGGCAATCGAAGTCAGCGGCAGGTCTCCGCTGTTGGTTATCGTCACGGTCTGGGCGGTGGAGAGCTGCCCAATCACCGTTCCGGGAAAGGTCAGCGAGGTAGGCGAAAGAGTATCGGTCGGCGGCGCTGCCCCGCTCCCGGTCAGGGTTACGGTTTGCGTCCCGGCACCGTCGGTGAAGGTGAGCGTTCCGCTGGCTGCCCCCGCCGCGGTGGGCGCAAACTCCACCATCACCTGGCAGTCGGTCTGCGGCTGCAGGGTACTGGTGCCGCAGGCGTTGCTCGCGATCTTGAACGGGGCCGTGACGGCCACGCCGCTGATCGGCACCGGCGTTCCGCTGTTGTTGCCGGCCTCCACCTGCTCCGGCGCGGAAGTCGTCCCCACCTCCACAGGGCCGAAATCGATGGTGGCAGGGGTCAGGCTGACCGTCCCCGCAGGGGCGCCCGTGCCGCTCAGTTCCACCGTCAGTTGTCCCCCGTAAACGTTGGCGTAGATGGTCATCTGACCGAGCAGGGGTATTGCCTTCAGAGGCGTAAAGGTCACCAGAATCGTGCAGTTCGATCCGGCATTCACTGTTGTGTTCTGGCAGTTGTCGGTCTGCACCCTGAAGTCCCCGCTCATGGCGGTCCCGGTTGGCGTCAGCGCCAGGGTCCCCGTGTTCTCCAGGGTCACCGTCAGGGTGGTGCCGCTGTTCACCGGCACCGGGGTCGTGAACTCCAGCGGACTGGGGCTGGCAACCGCCGTGGTCAAACCGGTCTCCGCCGTCCACAGTGGGGTTTGCCAAACACCGCGGCCATAGGTCGCCGCCACCAGCACCCGCGCCGACGACGTGAGCGGTGCGGCGTTGAGCTGCACCACCGGCGCCTCCGGCAGCCCGGTCCCAAACGCCGACCAGCAGTTCGACGACGCGCTCGCGCAAGTGGCAACCCGGGTGGTGAAATAGACCCCGGCGTCGGTGGCAATATAGGCCGTATTGGCGTCCTGCGGATCCACTACAAGGCTGTTGGCCGGAGCCCAAGGAAGATTGGCCACCATGTTCGACCAGTGCGCTCCCCCATCCGTCGAGAGGTAGACTGACCGGACGTTCTCTGTGGCGCTGGGAATCCCCTCCACCGTCACATAGACCGTCTGCCCGGTCTGAACATGGGAATCGATGAAGATGCTGGAGATGTCCAGGCCAAAATGATTCATCGCCAAGGTGTCATTGCTGACCGGATTCAGGGTCAGATCCAACCAGTTGGACCAGCCGGCCGATGGGGTATAGGTCGCGCTCCAAACATGGCCGGGGGAGTTTCCACCCCCGTCCGCGGAGCCGTACATACCCACATAGACGATCTCGCCGCCCCCCGGAAGCGCCATCGCCGCCATCGAGCGAATCAGGGCATCCCCGCTGCAGGAACCGCTGGTTGCGGAGTTGTCCAGAATGGGACTGATGGCATTGCTCGCGCTCCATCCGGAGCCGTTGGCCGGGACGCGCCACACCCGGCAGGTCCCGATCAGCAACTGGGTCGAGTCCAGCGGGTCCACCAGAAGCGGCGCCGGCGTCTCCATGGTGTACCCATCCTGGCCGCTGGCGTTCATGTCAACGACCGGATTCGCGCCGAAGTCCGCCGCTGTGCAGGCAGTCGCCTGCGCGCACAGGCGAATGGAAACTCCCGCCTCGTTGTTCACATACCAGTTGGTGGTGTTGACCGGGTCGATGGCCACCGGCCCGCCCTCCCCGCCCAGAATCAGCGGCCAGTTCGCCGTCGGCCCGGTGCCGCTCTTCACGCCCGCGGTTCCGTTCGCCCCCAGCCCGGCCATCAGCGTGTAGGGCGTGGCCTGCGACTGGGCCATGGCCGCCACCTCCGCCAGCGAACCCAACCCGCCGTTCAGGTTCTGGAAGTGACTGTTGTCGTCCGCAGCACAGGCTGATCCCGTCTCGCCGATGGCGTCCTCGGTGCGCCATAGCCCGCTGTCGTTGCCTACAAATATCTCCAGCGGATTGTTCGCCGCCCAGGCCAGAGCGTGCTGGTATTCCCCCACCTGGGCGCTCATGCAGGTGGTGGCGTTGGTGGTGTTGCGCCATACGCATCCCATCGCCAGGCTGCACTTCCACAGATCGTCGTCCCCGGCCAGCATCAGCGTGTCCTGTTGCGAAGGCACCGCCGCCAGCGCCAACGTGTAGTCGCCGTTCTCAATGGTGGCCGCTCCGTTGGCGGTGCTCGTCTCCAGCGCCGTCGTTTGCCATTGCTGGGCAAAGGTAATGTTCTGGCTGGCGCACGCGCCTCCGCTCAGCCCGCACTGGTCCTGCCACAGTCCCTGGTCCTGGTTGTAGTCGTCCACCGTCCAGGCAAAGGTGTCCCCGGTCAGCGGATTCACCGCCAGCGCACCGCGAAAGATGGGGCAGGCGGTCGAGCCGGAGCTGTCCGGATTGGTGGGACAAGCCGCCGCGGTCAGCCCGGCTCCCGGCTGCGCCGTCATCCGTGTCCAGGTGATGCCATCCACTGACTGGTAATAGCCGTGAAAGCGCACCGCGGCCACAAACAGTTGCCGCACCGGGTTCCACACCACCGCCGTGGCGGCATTGCCATAGGAGTCAGTCCGCGGATCGTTCGGCCCTTGCACATCCGTTCCGCTCCCGTCGCTGATGGTGGCCAGGGTCCAGGTGGCCCCGGCGTCGGCGGAGTAGTACAGACCCAGATAGCTCACGCTCGGCCGCGGCGCATCCACCAGCGTGCCCTCGTACGCCTCTGACACCGCCGCCACCACCAGTTGCGGATTGGCCGTACCCCAGGCAAAGCCGGCAAATCCTTCCCCGGCAAAGCTCAAGGTCTGATCCGCCGTGGTGGGGATCAGGCTCCAGGAGTTTCCCCCATCGATCGATCGCAGAATCCCGGCTCCGTAGTAGGAGTCCAGCGCATCGTTCGGGTCCCCGGTTCCGGCCAGAATCACCCCCGTCCCGCCCGGCTGCACGGTCAGCGCCCCAATCCCGATGGATGCGTCCTGGGCGCCGCTCAATGCCCCCACCGTATCCGTAAGTGGACTGAAGACCACATTGGACGCCGTGCCCGTGGCAGCGTTCTGCGCCACCCACACTCCGCCCCCGGTGGTTCCCAGATAAAGACGATTGCCGGTCGTGTCCGAGGGGTCCAGCGCCAGCGCGGAGATGCGCCCCGTCACCAGCCCATATTCCGGCGTCGAAACTGCGGTCGGGCCAAGAGTCGTCCAGGTGGCAGTGGCCGGGGTGCTGGAGTTGGACTGCGGCCGGGCCAGATTGCTGCGCCAGTGGAGGCCTGCTGCGCGAGCCCCGCCGGCCGCCGCTCCCTCACCGGCCGTCCAGCCCCGCTGCGCAAGAAACCGCTGCGCCTGCAACACTCGCGGCGGCAGATGCGCCTCCAGGCGCGGCGCTTTCGCTTCCCGGCCTGCATGAGCCGTTTGCCCCAAAGCCGCCGTCACCGCCAGACACGCCAGCGTCGACGCGCCCCACAGCTTGCCGCCCAGCCGGGCCGCACAGGCACGCCGCTCCAACCCGCCCCTCCAGGCCAGCTTTCTTGAAATCCGCTCAGAAACCCATTTGCTCACACGCATCCGCTATCCGATTCCGGCCTCCCCTCTCTCATCTTCCAAGGGGGATTTGGACAGAATCCACTGGATTAAGCCGTGCAAAACGCGCAGTTTCCGGGAATGAAATTGGCAGCGATTATAGTACGGAAATGGGACACATTCATTAAAGAAACTTACTCCGGCTCGATCCGGCTCTCTTTGCGGAATCTCAAGACAGCGCCTTCTCTCCATTCCGGCGCTGCTGGCCGATGTACCGCCCGGCATCGAATTTCTTCGCCGTCGAACCCCCTGTCATGGTCCGCACCAACCCGAAGACCGGCCGGTTGAACCACGGCCGGTCGTGCCGGCCCACAATAGCCCAGGCAATGCCCGCGTAGCCATTGGGATCGCGCCCGTCCAGCTCGTATTTGTCGTTCAGCATCACCGCCCAGTCGAAGGCCGTGGCCGGCTCCGGCGCCCATTCCAGGATCTTCTTGGCCCAATACATCCTCATGTAGTTATGCATCCAGCCGGTCTCCACCATCTCCCGCTGGGCCGCGTTCCACAGTTCGTCGCCAGTCTCGGCGCGCTCCAGTTGCTTCAAACTATAGCGGTACGGGCGCGGATCGCCGGCGTGCTCGGTGAGCGTCTTCCTGGCCCACGGCGCGGCGCACTCCCAGTTGTCGTAGTTCGGCTCATGGCGCACAAACAGCACAGAAAGCTCCCGCCAGCCAATGAGCTGATCGAGAAACCTGTCGCGCGCGGCGGCCGGAGCTTTTCCCTGCTTGACCGCCTCCTCGACCGCCAGAGCAATCGTCAGCGGCCCTATGTTGCCGAAGTGCAGATACGGCGACAACCGGCTGGTCCCCTTCACTTCGGGATGGTTCCGCGTCTCCTCGTAGCCCGCCAGTTCCCGGCTGACGAACTCCCTGAGACGCCGAACCGCGGAGCGGGCCCCCCCGGTAAAGCTGTCCACTGGTCCCACCGTGCGGTCCAGTTTGGTAAACCCCTCGGTAATGTCCCCGTCCAGCGAGAAACTCGGCACAGCCTTCCACGGCTTCCACTCATGAAGAGGCGCAATCCTCTCCGCAGCGACAAGATATTTGGGCAACTGCGCCTTCAGATGCGGCCGGAAGTGATGCAGCAGTACAAAGCTGCGGTCGAAGACCCGCGAGGGTACCACCACGTCGGCATCGACCGTCCAGTAGGGCAGCCGCAGCCGCCCAGCCAGCACCCGGCGCCAGCGTTCCGGCTCTCGGCAAGGATTCTCGTCGCCAATCACAAGCGCCGCTTCCACCTCTTCAAGGAACGCCTCCAGCGAGTTCTCCGGCGGTCGGCGAACCACAAACCCCACCCCGCGCTCCGCCCCGTCTTCGGCCACATCCTTGAGCCCCTGGGCCATGAAGTGGTAGTGGCGCAGATTCGCATGGGGATAGTTGGGAATCACCGAGAAATACACCACCACCGGCAACCCCAGCAGATTCCCCGCCGCTATGGCCACTTCCAGCGCCGGATTGCCCACGATGCGCATTGCCCGCTGCATCCAGTAGACGACGCACCGTCCGCCCTTGCGCGGCGCGCCTCCCCGCCGCACCAGCACCCGCATCTGGTCAGCCAACCGGGAAAGCTCTTCGGGCATCTGCGGGTTGTCTGGCATGGGATTCACCTCAAGACGGCTGCTGTTTCAATTCTCCTCCGGCCACAAGAGCATGGGTGCCCCAGGTCTCGCTTTTGAGACCTGGGAAAACATGCCGCTCCCTTTCTCTTCAGCAAAAAGGGCCGCCCGTCGGGCAGCCCTCATGCAAAACTGCGTTGCTCAGCCGCCCCTGGCCACTGACAACTGATCTCTGTCCTACCACTGTCCCCAGGCGCGGGTGAAGTAGTCGGCCAGCGTCATGCCCACCAGCGTCAGGAACATGAAGATGCCGGCAAAGACGGTGAGCTTGGTCAACTTGGTGCTGTACTTCACTTGCATGAAAAACAGCACGACGAGCATCGCCTTGCCGGTGGCAATGGCCAGCGCGATCACCGGATTCCACAGTCCCAGTTCCAGAAACGAAGCCCAGACCGTGAGCCCGGTTCCCAGCAGCAGCGCGAAGAAGATGATCACGTAGACCTTGGGGCCGACGATGTGGTGCGCTTGTTCGTTGTGTTCGCTCATGCCGCCCGTCCTTTACTGGTGTCTGCTGATCAGATACAGCAGCGCGAATAGGTAAATCCAGATGATGTCCACAAAGTGCCAGTAGAGGCCGAAGTTCTCAACAAACGTCACGTGGCCCGAGGTGTAGGCTCCGGCCCTGGCGCGGAAGATCATGAATCCCAGAATGCCGATGCCGATGATCATGTGCAGCGCGTGCATGCCGGTCATGGCAAAGTAAAGCGAGAAGTAGAGCTCGGTGTGCCGCGCCATGTCGAGGGCCAGCGGCTTGTCGTGGTACTGCGCGATATCCGGGTCCGAAGCCGGATCGACAAAGGACTGAAGGCTGTAGTGGAAGCCCGGCACATGGTGCTTCTCGATCTTCTCCGAGTATTCGATGCCTTTGATGCCCAGAAAGACCAGCCCCAGAATGAAGGTCAGCGTCAGGCACAGAACCAGGCCTTTCCTGCGCCGCGTCTCGGCGCACCACACGCCCATGGCCATGGTGAAGCTGGAGCAAATCAGCACCGCTGTGTTGGCGGTGCCCCAACCCACATTCAACTGGTGCGAAGCCACCACAAAGGCCGGATAGTACCAGTTGCGATAGATCAGATAGGCCGTGAACAGCCCGCCGAAGAACATGACCTCGGTCACCAGAAACAGCCACATGGCAAAGTTCGCGGTGTCCGCCTGCTGTTCGGTTGAGTTGAAGTGATGGCGCAGATAGGACGGGTGCTCGTCGAGAACCGCGTCTTCGGCGACATGGGCAATCGCGGGGCTATCCGACACTGGCCACCTCTTTCTCCTGCTGCTTTGCCAGCCACTCGTAGTCGTAGGCTTCGTGGTCCATGATGGGCATCTTGGTAAAGTTTTCCGTCAACGGCGGCGACTGGGTCTGCCATTCCAGCCCCGTAGCCTGCCAGGGATTGTTGCCGGCAATGGCGCCGTACTTCAGCGACCACGTCAGATAGAGCACCGGCAGCATGTAACCCACGCCCAGAATGGTGGCGCCGGCTGTCGAAAACACATTCAGTATCTGAAACTCCGGCGGATAGGAAGCGTAGCGCCGCGGCATGCCCAGCACGCCCAGAATGAACTGCGGAAAGAAGGTGAAGTTGAACCCGATGAAAGTGATCAGCGCCGCCAGTTGCGAAAGCTTCTCCGGATACATGCGCCCGGTCATCTTGGGCCACCAGAAGTGGATACCGGAGAGGAACGCCATCAACATGCCGCCCACCATCACAAAGTGGAAGTGGGCCACGATGAAGTAAGTCTCTGTCAGGTGAATGTCGGTGCCGGAGGCGCCCAGAAACACGCCGGTCAGGCCGCCGATGGTAAACAGGCCCATGAAACCGAAGCTGTAAAGCATCGGCGTCTCGAAGGTGATGGACCCCTTGTAGAGCGTGAAGACCCAGTTGAAAATCTTGATGGCCGAGGGCACCGCCACCAGCATGGTCAGCAGCGAGAACACCAGCACTGCGTAGTTCGAAACGCCCATGATGAACATATGGTGCGCCCACACAAAGAAGCCGAAGACCGCAATCGCCACCGACGAAAAGGCCACCGCCGTATAGCCGAAAACCCGCTTGCGGCTGAAGGTCGAGATCACCTCGGAGATCACGCCCATGCCGGGCAGAATCATGATGTAGACGGCGGGGTGCGAATAGAACCAGAACAGATGCTGAAACAGCAGCGGATCGCCGCCCTTGGTGGGATCGAAGACTCCGATGCCGATGGTGCGCTCCAGCGCCAGCAGCACAATGGCGATTGCCAGCACCGGCGTGCCCAGCACCATCAGAATGCTGGCCGCATAGTGAGCCCACACAAACAGCGGCATCCGGAACCAGGTCATGCCCGGCGCGCGCATCTTGTGGATGGTCACAATGAAGTTCAACCCGGTAAAGATGGAGCTGAAGCCGGCGATGAAGACGGCCAGCCCGGTCGAGAGCACGTTGGTATTCACGTAGTGCGTGGAGAGCGGCGTAGTAAACGTCCAGCCCGTATCCACGCCCCCGGTAATCATCGTGACCAGCACCAGGATGCCGCCCACCACGTAGAGATACCAGCTGAGCAGGTTCACCTTGGGCAGCGCCAGGTCCTTGGCCCCGATCATCATCGGGATAAAGAAGTTGCCCAGCGTAGCCGGCACCGAGGGCACCAGGAACAGAAAGATCATCACCACGCCGTGCATGGTGAACACCTTGTTGTAGGTGTCGGTGGCCATCAGATCGCTTTGCGGCGTCAGCAACTCCAGCCGGATGAGCCCTGCCAAAGCGCCGCCGATAAAGAAGAAGAAGGTGATCGAGATCAGGTAAAGAATCGCAATCCGCTTGTGATCGCCGGTCAGCAGCCAGCTCAGCAGCCCGTTCTCCTTGCTGAGATAGTTCATCTTCGGAATCCTGGCCGTGGACTGGTCGGGAAGACTGACAATTGTGGCGCTCATGGCTTCACCGTTCCTTGTGTGGCAGGCACTGCGGTTGCAGGGTTTTGCCCCGCCGCCGCCTTGCCTTCGCTGCCGGGCAGCATCTCCGTGGTGGTCAGCGTCTGCTCGATGCGATAGTCGGAGTTGAGGTTCTTGATGTACTCAATCAGCGAGATGAGTCCTTCCTCGCTGATCTGCCCCTGATACGTGGGCATGATGGGCGCATAGCCCTGCGTGATATGTTCCGATGGACTCAGGATCGCCTGCCGCAGGTACGCATCGTCGGCAATCACCGTCTGGCCGGTGGAGAGCGCCAGCTTGGCGCCATAGACGTTGGCCAGGTTCGGTCCGCGCGCATCCGGCCGCGCGTTGTGGCAGGCCGCGCAACTCAGGCTGGCAAACAGCCGCTCGCCGTTCTGCGCCAGCGAGGCGCCGCTGGTGGATTCGGCCAGCCACTTCCTGAAGTCCTCCGGCGTCAGCACCACCACGTCGCCAATCATCTGCGAGTGGTTGGTGCCGCAATATTGCGTGCAGAATAGGTGATAGGTGCCCGGCGTCGTGGCCTCGAACCACACTGTCGTATAGCGGCCCGGGATCGCCTCCCGCTTCACCCGGAACGCGGGAATCGAAAAGCTGTGAAACACATCCTGCGAAATCAGCGTCAACTGCACGGCGCGGCCCGCCGGCACATGCAGCGAGTTGATCTCGTGCTGCCCGCCCGGATGCTCCGCCTTCCACATCCACTGCTTGCCCACCACGTAGATGTTCATGGCGTTGGCCGGCGGCGTGTACACCCGGAAATAGATCAGCGCGCCCCACACAAACATCACCAGGAACAGACCCAGCGGAATGATGGTCCAGGTGGCCTCAAGCAGCGTGGAGCCCTCGATCTGCTCCGCCACCGGATGGCGCTCTTTGCTGTAGAGGATCGAGAAACTCACCACCAGCAGTACCACGATGGTCAGCCCGATCAGGCTCACCAGCACCATGAAGAACAGCAGCGCATCCATCTGAGGCGCAATCTTCGACGCCTCCGGCGGAAACAGCGCGAAGTTCGTCAGCCACTTGACGAGAAACTGCCAGATTGTTGGACTGATGTGGTTCATTCGTTATTCGTTCACCTTTCGCCCTGTCTCTGGCTTGCTGTTGCCGGTTTCGTCGTCCTGTTGGCGGGCGTCCCGGCGAAACATGACCAGCATGAATCCACCCAGCGTGAAGAGTGTCACCAGCCCGCCCAACTGCACCACCCGCGCCACAATCAGCGAGTGCTTGTTGGTCTGGGGATCGTAGTGGTAGCAATAGGTCAGAATGTTGTCCACCGGCGAGCCGATGCGGTTGGCCGAAGCCTCCGCCAGTCCCAGCCGCAGATCCTTGGGCGAGTACTCCACCCCCATGTAGTACTGGGCCAGCTTGCCCTCCGGTGTCACAATCTGGATCGCGCTGGCGTGGGCAAACTGGGTCAGCTTTCCATCCGGCCCCGGAATTCTCACGTAGCCGAATCCCACCGCCTTGGTCAGTGCATCGATGTTGGGCTGCGTGCCGGTCATGAAGTGCCAGCCCCCCGCCGTCTCCGGATGCCCGTAGCGCTTCACATAGCTGCGCTTCTTGGCCGCGGCCAGGTCGGTTCCTTCGCTGGGGTCGATGCTGACCACAATCACGTTGAAGTCCTTGCCCGGCACTTCGTCCACCATCTGCAGCGCGCCCGTCAATCCGTTCAGTTCCTCTGAGCACAGCATGGGACACTGGTAGTAAACCAGCGCCAGAATCGCCGGCTTCTTGCCAAAGTAGCTGGCCAGTTGCACCTGCTTGCCGGTGTCGTCGGTAAAGGTGAGCGAGAGGGGCAGTTGTTCATTGAGCCGCTGCGCAATTCCAACCTTGTCCAGAATCGACGGCGGCTTGTCGTTGATCGGACCCAACAGCTTTTCGCCGGTGGGGGCAACCTGCGCCAGCGCGACCGGGCTGAGCAGGGATAGACCCAGCCCCGCCGCGGCCAGCACCGCGTTGCTCCAACTTCTCCTCACTATGCCTGCGCTCCGCATGATTTCCGCTTCCCTTCCCCTGCCGCGGCCGATGCACGTCCAGCGGCCGGTCTTGCCCTTCTCCAACTTCTTTTCCCTGACCTTGAACAAACCAGGCACCCACTCCGTGCCCCATCCTTGCGACTTTTTCCTGCCGCAAGGGTGGGAAACGCAAAAACTCCAACGCGGCGCTCCGCTCCCTACTTGTGCCCCGCTCCGCGCCCAGCCTCGGCCGCTTGCGCCTCTGCCTGATCCTGTTCATACCCGGTGCGCGCAAACCCGCTGGTCAGCGGCGCAGCTACCGTCGGCTCCCTGTCGCCAAACATGAGCGGCGCCGTTTCGACAGCCGGCGCCACCGGCAATCCCCGCTGCGCCAGCAGTTCCATCGCCCGCTCGATCGGAATTCTCACCTTGCCCTGCGACCGGTCAACCCAGGTATAGTGCTCCAGCAGCAGGTCTTCCTTTTCGTGCAGATCCGCAATGTCCTGGTTGCCGTCGTCGGTCTGTAATCGCGGCGTGGGAAACTGCTGCGTCAGCTCCGCCATTTTCTGTTGCAGCTCCGGGCTGGAGGGGAAGTTGCCCAACGAACGCACATTCACCGTGGAGGCCCATCGCGTGGGACGCCCGTCTTCCTTGGCCATGCGCTCGTCGATCACCTTGCCGACCCCATACGCCAGCACCCCGGTAACGACCACGAAGATGGCCAGCGCGGTCAAGAACACCAGGATTCCCGAGATGCGCACATCGGACTGCTCGAAGCCTTTGGACGCGTCGATCGGCTCCGGTTCGTCATGCTCAGGTCGGTTTGGATTATGCGTGGGCATGTTCTGGCTCCAGAATTTCCGCTACGTGCGGGTCGTTGGTTTGCACCAGCGGCCGCGTCTGCAAACGCGTGCAATAGTAGGCGATCCAGAAGGCGGTCATCGCCACCGGAACGGCCACATATTCGAGAATTCCCCAGCTGAAGTGGAGGTTGCCGGCGGCATCGCTGAAGTTCGGTTCGATCAGCCAGAACAAGTCGAAGGCCTTGGCAAACACCATCCATTGGCACACCCGCACCAGCCGCTTCTTGTTCCGCTTCAGGTCCCGCGACAACAGCAGCGTGAACGGAATCAGCCAGTGAAAGATGAAGTCCAGCGTGATGATCACGCCCCATCCCCCCCGGAAACGGGCCAGGTACCAGGGAATCTCTTCCGGCAAATTCCCCGACCAGATGATGAGAAACTGCGAGAACGCCAGGTAGATGTTGAGCATCACAAATGCGAAGGTGAACTTGCCCAGGTCGTGCTGCTCGGTCTGGCGCAGAACGGTGCGGAAGGGCTCGGCCTTGGAGAGCCAAATCACAACGATAATCGCCAGCGCCAGCACCGAGTAGATTTGTCCCACCAGAAACAGCAGCCCGTACACCGATGAGTACCACGTGGGATCAAGCGACATGACCCAATAGATGGCAGCGGCGCTCATGGTAATGGCATACACGATAACGCCGTGCCCGCTGATGTTCTCAAATCGCTTGATCCATTCGGGCGTGGTCGCGGGGGAAGCCGCATCCCGTTCGAGTCCCAAAGCATTGATCCGCCACGTATAGAGAGCCCAGATGGCGAAGCACAGCAGGCTGGTCACGATAAAGGCAGTAGAGTTCAGCATCGGCCGCTTGAACTCGATAGCGTGCGCCTGCACCTCGTTGATCCATCCAGATTTCAGCGCCTCGCCCACATCGCTAACCGCCGCCCACCGGTAGAGCTTTCTCAGCGAAAAGGCAATCACCAGCCAGTAAACAAAGATCAGCGGCAGGGTGCGGCTCATGGCCTCCAGGGGCCGGCGCAACAACAGGCCCCACTTACCGCCCGAGAGGTACTGCACCATCAGCAGGGCCAGCCCGCCAACACAGAAGCCGGCCGTAAGCATCAGGCCCAGCAGCCAGGCGCGCAGCACATGATCGATCGAGCGGTCGGCTACGGCCAGCGCAGCCGCGATGACCGAAAAGACCAACCCGACGGCCAGCGCGCGCGTCTTCCAGACGTTCACAAAGGCCGGGGCCCCCAGTTCAGCGGGCAGCGTGTTGGCGTGCGTCTCGTGAGCCATTGCGTGCGTCCTTACTTGGCGGCCGCGGGGGCCGGTTTGCTAAAGGGGATCGTGATCGCGGGGTCCGCCGGATTGGCCGGAGCCATGCCCGGCGTGCCCTGCCTGGTCTCGTGTGCGTAGGCCTGAATCGCCGACGCAGGCAAAGTCCACGGCTCGGCAAAGCCCTCGGGCAGGTGCTCTTCCGCCGCCACGTCTTTGAGGGATTTTATCTGCACGCCCGCGGGCGCATCCTTCTCCGTGGCTGACTGGCTCAACTGCAAGGCGCGCAGGTAAGCCGCCACCGCCCAGCGATCCACCGGCATCAACTGTGCGGAGTAGTCGGGCATCGCGCCGTAGCCGTGGGTCATCACATAGAAGTAGTGCGACAGCGGCTGCGACAACCGCACCTGGTCATGAAAATTGGCCGCCGGCTTGTAGCCGCGCTGCACAATCTCTCCCAGGCCGTTGCCCACCCGCGAGTGGCACGGCGTGCAGTAAACGTTGAACCGCTCCTGCCCGCGCCTCAGCACTTCAAGCGTCACCGGGAACGGCATCAGGTTCTGCTCCTCGCGATAGCCGTTGGCACCCTGCACCACGCCGGTATAGAAGTAGCTGTCCTCATGCAACTGCCCGCGCGCCACCGTGTTCACCACTTGCGGCCGCGCGCCGCGATGGTCGGCAAACATCTCCGAGCCCCGCTGCGGAATGATCTTGGGCTGGTTGTGCATGTCCTGCCGGCAACCGGCGATGAAGAGCAACGCGGCGACTCCAGCAAATGCAACGAGCCGTTGTGCGGACGCGAATGAAGAACAACCGCAGATCCTTCGACTCCGCTGCGCTCCGCTCAGGATGACAGGAGTGGTCGCGATGTCGAGGCGGAACTGTTCCCTGTTCCCTGTTCCCTGTTCCCTGTTCGGCATCAGTACTCCACCTCCACCACCGAGACCGGCTGAAAGCTCTCCAGATATCTTTTGGCTTCTACCAGATCGAACTTGGGGTCCAGGGCCTCAAGGCACAGAAAGAACTTGTCCGTAGTCGCCCCATTGCGAAAGTTGGGCGCGTTGAACAGCGGATGGTAGAGCGACGGCAGCCCATTCAGCGCCAACATCCCGAAGGCCGCCGACAACCCGGCAAACAGAATCGTCCACTCGTAGGCGGGCACAATGAACGCCGGCCAGGAGTAAAGCGGACGCCCGCCGATGTTCAGCGGAAACGCCCACACCGAGATCCACGTCTCCAGCAGAAACATCGCCGTCAGCCCCATCAGCCCGCCCGTCAGCGTCAGTAGCGGAACCTTGTTGCGATGGAAGCCGATGGCCTCCGCCGCCTCTTCCACCGGGTATGGCGTGTAGCAGTCCATGCGCCGCCAGCCGTCCTGGCGTGCCTGCCGTGCGGCCCTCACCAGGTCGCCCGGCGTATCGAATTCGGCCAGCAGGCCGTAGGTCCCTTCGCGTGCGGGCATCAGTCACCAGCCTCCGTTGCTGTCGCCTTCGCCGTAATCTTGGCGCCGGGCAGCATCATGCGGATTTCAGACATGGGAATCATGGGCAGGAAGCGCACAAACAGCAGGAACAGCGCCGTGAACAGTCCCAGCGTGCCCGCGTACACTGCGTAATCCCACTTTGTCGCGCGGTACGTTCCCCACGACGAGGGCAGGAAGTCGCGGTAGAGGCTCGTCACCACAATCACGAAGCGTTCAAACCACATGCCCGTATTGACCACAATCGAGATGAAGAACATGAACGGAATCGAGGTACGCAGCTTCCTCGACCACAGCGTGGTCAGCGGAATCGCCAGGTTGCAGGTGATCAGCACCCAGTAGGACCATCCCATGGGCCCGAACATGCGGTTCCACATCATGAAGGCTTCCCAGTGCGAAGCCGAGTACCAGGCCATGAAGACTTCCATCCCGTACCCGTAAGCCACAATGAAGCCCGTTGCCAGCATCACCTTGCCCATGTTGTCGATGTGCCGCTCGGTGACCAGGCCTTCCAGGTGGTAGAACTTGCGCAGCGGAATGGCCAGCGTCAGCACCATGGCAAAGCCGGAGTAGATAGCGCCGGCCACAAAGTAGGGCGGGAAGATGGTCGTGTGCCAGCCGGGCAGCACGGCCACGGCAAAGTCGAAGCTGATGACCGTATGCACTGAGAGCACCAGCGGCGTGGCCAAACCGGCCAGCAGCAGCGAAGCCGTCTCGTAGCGTGACCAGTGGCGCACTGACCCACGCCAGCCCAGCGCGCAGAGGCCGTAAATATACTGTGCGTATTTCGACTCGGCGCGGTCGCGCATGGTGCCAAAGTCGGGAACCATGCCGATGTACCAGAAGACTACAGAGATGGTGGCGTATGTCGAAACTGCAAACACGTCCCACATCAGCGGCGAGCGGAACTGCGGCCACACGTTCATGGTGTTGGGCAGCGGCAGCATCCAGTACGCCAGCCACGGACGGCCGGTGTGAATCAGCGGAAACATGCCGGCACAGACCACGGCAAAAATCGTCATGGCCTCGGCAAAGCGGTTGATGGAGTTGCGCCAGCTCTGCTTGAACAGCAGCAGAATCGCCGAGATCAGCGTGCCCGCGTGGCCAATGCCAATCCACCAAACGAAGTTGATGATGGCAAAGCCCCAGGCCACCGGCTGCGAAATTGCCCAGATGCCGGTGCCCTTGAGGAACAGCCAGGTCAGCGCCACCATAAGCATGGTGGCCAGTGCGCCGCCCACGGCGAAAATGGCAAACCAGCCCAGCGGCGTTTCCGGGGTGAGCACGATGCGCGAGATCTTCTCGGTGATCGACCGGAAGGTCTGGCCCGGCGCAATCACCCGGTATTCGCCGGTCGCGGGATCGATTCTCGGGTCGTGTTTCAGTTCGCTGGTTGCCATGAGCGGATCGAGCCTCTCAACCCTTGGCCGGCAAATGCTCCACCGGCGTCTGTTCGAGTTCTGGGTTCGGATTCAATACCGCGGCCACATACTTCGTCCGCGGACGAGTGTTCTGGTCGGCAAGCACCTGGTAGCTGCGCTCATCGGCTTGCAGCTTGGCCACCCGGCTCTGCTTGTCGTTGATGTTGCCGAAGGTAATTGCCGATGCCGGGCAGGCCTGCTGGCAGGCGGTCACAATCTCGCCGTCGCGCACCGGGCGATTCTCCTTGTCGGCTTCGATCTTGGCCGCGGAAATGCGCTGCACGCAGTAGCTGCACTTCTCCATCACGCCACGGGAACGCACTGAAACATCCGGGTTGCGCAGCAGTTTGAGGCTCTCCGTCTCGTAGTCGGAGTAGAGAAGAAAGTTGAAGCGCCGCACCTTGTAGGGACAGTTGTTCGAGCAGTAGCGCGTGCCCACACAGCGGTTGTAAACCATGGTGTTGAGCCCCTCGGGCGTATGCACCGTGGCGCCCACCGGGCAAACCTGCTCGCAGGGCGCGTTCTCGCAATGCTGGCAGGCCATGGGCTGGAAGTGCGCCCGCGGCGCGGACAAATCTCCCTCGAAGTAGGTGTCGATGCGCAGCCACTGCATGTTGCGCCCGATCCTCACCTGCTGCTTGCCTACCACCGCGATATTATTCTCGGCATAACAGCTCACGATGCAGGCATTGCAGCCCGTGCAACTGTTCATGTCGATGGACATGCCCCAGGCGTTTTCCTTGTACTCCCAGTTGGGGAAGAGCGTCACGCTCTTGTCCGTCCTGGTGTGCGTCTCGCCCTCGTTCGCAAATCCGGGGTCGGCCTTGTACTCGGCCAGCGTCGCATAGCGGATGATGCCGCGCTCGCTGATCGCCTCATCGGCCTCCAGCGAATTGTTGCCGTTCCCCTGGCCGCCGAAGAGCTTCGGCCGGTGATCCTGGTAGTGGCTCTTGGTGATCGCGGTGCCCCACTTGCCATCCACCTTCTTGATCGACCCAACGGCGTAAAACGGGGAAGCCGTGGTGCGAATCAGATACGCATTGAACCCCGAGCCCGAACCCACGCGCCCGGCAAACCCGCGCCCGTAGCCCAGGTGCACCGTCACCGAGTTGTCAGGATGCCCCGGCGCCACAATCACCGGCGCCTTCACCTTGCGCCCATCCACGGTCAGCTCGACGATGTCGTCTTCTTCCAGGCCCAGCTTCGTGAGAGTTGCGCCGGAAACAATGGCCGCATTGTCCCAGCTCAGATTGGTCACCGGCTTGGGCAGCTCTTGTAGCCAGCCCACATTCGACCAGCGGCCGTCATACACATTGGGATCGGGACGGAAGATGATCTCCAGCGCGTCCTTTGACGAAGGCGCGGGAATCCTGGGAATCTCCACCTTGGCCGCCGCTGTCTTGTCGAACGCGGTGCCTTCGATCCATCCAGCGTGCAGCGCTTTGCGCCAGCCAATTTCGAAGTCCCCCTTGATGACCGGCTTCCACGTCTCGCGCACCGCGTCGTAGGGGCTCACCATCGGCTCATTCAGCAGCGCCTGCAGCACATGGTGCGCCGTCTTGCCGCCGTAGAGCGGATCGATCATCGGCTGCACAATCGAAACCGTGCCGTCGTATGCCCGCGCATCCGACCACGACTCAAGGAAATGCGCTGCGGGAATGTGCCAGTGCGCAATCTGCCCTGTCTCGTCCAGATGTGAGCCCAGGTGCGCCACAATCTTCGCCTTGTCGAAGGCCGCGGCAAACTCCAAATCCGCGGGCGCGTCGTAGATGGGATTGGCGTTGAAAGTCACCAGCCAATCCACCTTGCCTGCATTCAGATCGGCGACCAGCGCCTTCATGCCGCCAATCTGATCGGAAGGCAGTGGATTCAGCGGTTCCGCGTTCACAAAAACAGTCTTGCCCACATTGCCCAGTGCGTTATTGATGGCCAGCGCCAGCGCCGCCACCGCGGGGTCCTGCTGCTCGCCGCCAATCACCACGCATTTGCCCGCGTGAGCCTTCAAGTCCTTGGCTACAGTGGCCAGAAACTTCTTCTGCGCATCGGTCCATTGGTAAGGCGGAGCATCAACACCTGCCACGCCCACAGCCTTGGCCAATTCGGCAGCAAACGCCGGAATCTCGCTCGCCCTCAACCCCAGCCGGTGCTCTGCCTTCAACCCCGTCGTCGTCGGCATGCTTTCAATCGAGTACAACCGATTCAGTTTCTCCGGGCTCTTGCGCCGCTCCGCATACTCGCGCACTAACTTATGGAATCCCGGAAACGCCGCGCCCGACAGAAAATCCGCATCCAGCGAGACAATCACATCCGCATCGGTCAACGAATACTGACGGCTCTGCCCCTGGGCCAGCGAAGTGCCGGCAACCGCCGGGTCATATTGCACCAGAGTTGCTTTCGGCCACGCCGCCTGCACCGCCTTCCACTGCCGCGCCAGCGTGGACGAGGTAATGGTCGAACTCAAAAAGTAAATCCCGCTCCCGTCCTTGGTGCTCGCCACCTTCAGCCGGAACTCCTGCGCAAACTCCGCCCACTCGCGGTTCTCGCCGCGATAGGTCACATGCTGGGAGCGGTCCGGATCGTAGAGATCCAGCAGCGTCGCCTGCGTGAAGGGGTCCGACGAGCCCAGATTATACGGATGCTCGGGATTGCCGTCGATCTTGATGGGGCGGAACTGATCGCTCTTGACCAACAGCGGCACCGCGCCGGTCACAAACGGGTGCGCCGTGGCAAAGTACATGGGCTTGCCCAGGATCAGATCTTCCGGCGCTTTCACGTAGGGATAAATGGGCTCATCGGGCTGTTTTGTGCAGCCGGCCAGACCGGCCAGCGCCAGCGACGCGCCCATCAGCTTCATGAAGCCGCGCCGCGAAACCGGGTCCACCCACTCCTGTGCCGAGCCGGGGAACTCCCGCTCTACCGCCGCCTGAAACTCCGCCGTGTCGGCCAGCTCGTCCACCGACCGCCAATAACGCTTTCCCTTGGTTCCCTTGAGTTCCGCGCGCACCGCGGCCAGGGTCATCGGCGTGCGGTTTGCGGCGGCAGAAGCCGCGGAAAGCTCCGCCTCCGGCTGGTAGGGAAGAGCGGTAGGTCCGGGCCTTAGCCCGGACAATAGGCCCGAAGAAGGAACGGGGGCTTCAGCCCCTGAGGCTTGCTTTTCGGGGATCTGGTTCACATTCCCGTCCATTGCCGCACCCTCTTTACCTGTCGTGTTGCCGCTTTCATCCATCCGCTTGCTCATCGATGGCAGACCTCGCAACTGGTCAAATCCTTGGGGGTGCGAATCTTGTAGTGAGCGACAAGAAAGCTGCCCAACTCGTCCTGGCTGGTGAACTTCTTGTAGACCGGCGCCACCGGCATCTGCGCCACATCCCCGCTCAGCCCGGCCGCGCCCTCCATGGGCATCTGCAACGCGGCCACTTCCACACCTGCCTGCGACGGATCTTTGGTCACACAGTTCACGCTCTGGGCCGTGGGCACGCCGCTCTTGTCCGCGCCCACCGCGCACCATACGGGACGATCCTCTGCCGGCTTCTCCCAGGCCATGTTGTAGATCTGGCTGGTCGGTCGCAGGTTTTTCGCCGGATTGCGATGGCAGTCCAGGCACCACTCCATCTGCAAGGTGTTTTGCGCGTACATCAGCGGCATCTGATCCACGCGCCCGTGGCAGGTGGAGCAGCCCAGCCCCTTGTTCACATGAATCTCGTGGCTGAAGTACACAAAATCCGGCAGGTCGTGCACCTTGGTCCAGGCCAGGGACTGGCCGCTGGCCCAGCTGGCCCGCACCGGCTCCAGCAATTGCGCATTGGTCCAGATCTGCGCGTGGCAGTTCATGCAAGTCTTGGTCGGCGGAATTCCGGCGTAACTCGACTTCTCCACCGTGACATGACAGTACTGGCACTGCAAGCCCAAACCCTGCACATGATGCTTGTGGCTGAAAGGCACCGGCTGGTCGGGGCGCTGGCCCTGCCGGGTCACCCAGGGGGAGCGCTGCAACTGGTCCAAGGTGACCCCCAGGGCGATCACGATCAGCCCCGTCAAAACCAGGCTCATCCGAGCCAGGCCATTGGAGCTGCGATCAAATATCTGCGCCATGAATGCTTTCCTTGCCTGATTTTGCTTTTGGATGCGCCCGCTGTGCCGACGGTCACATTAGTTGTGTACATTTTTCGTTTTTGGATACAACTCATCGTTGAGGCGGAGAAGCCCGAAAAAATAATATAGCAGCCAATGACATCGTCGGAATAGCCCCTGACCCGGAAAATCTTGAAAATATTTCGGCAGAAGAGTTTTTCCAATCCCCTGAAAAGAAAACCGGTTGTGATAAGCGGGATGGTGGCCACAGCTCCCCTATGCCCCCGATGCCTTCGGCACCGCAGGGTGGGATGGTGGCATCAACCTATCACGCAGATTGCAGAACAGGCCACCAAAAACGCACTCATCCCTTCCAGAAAGCGATCACCAGCCCGCCCGCCACGATCAACGATCCCCCGGCATAAATGGGCGCCGTTGGCGCCTGCCCGAAGCGAATCTTGTTCAAGACCTGCGCCATCAGGAAAAACAGCACCACGTAGACTCCCAGCAGCTTGCCAAAGTCCCAACGCGGCACGTTGACCACCGATCCATAGGCCGCCAGCACCGCCACCCCAGCCACAAAAGCCAGCACCCGGCCGGCTCCCGACGAGCGGTAGAAGCTGACCTGAAAGAACGAGTCGCCATAGGCCTCAAGGAATGCGGCCAGGGTGAGAACGCCGAGTGCGCCCAGCGGGTTCGCCACCAGCCGGTCGAGAATATTCATCCGATAGACCTCCAGAAAAACGGGGAAGGAAAGGTTTGATCGCTTCACCCTCGCCGCGTCTTTGTTTTTGCGGCTTGGGTTAGGAGGAAGAAGGCGGGGAATCGCCGGCAGACCAGTCCCTTCAGCAAATAAGGGGGCTCCACCCGGTCTGCGATAACAACTTGATGTTTTAGAATGCACAAAAGGCGCTAAGAACCAGTTGCCCTCAGCGAAAATTAATTTCGGGTTGCGGACTTCGGTCCGGAGGGCGGGTCTACATCACGAGGCAAGCCTGAAAGGGATGGGCCATGAAATACGCCGGATTGCTGGTCATGCCAGCGGGATTCTTTCTCTCCATCGCCGCGCTTCTCCTGTTTCCCTCCCCGGCTCCGCGCGCCGCCTTTGTGGTCTGCGGCCTGGCTGTCGAGGGCCTGGGGCTCGCGGTCGCAGTGCGCGGACACATGGAAGCGCGTGGAGGTAGCCGCTCATGACCCCCAATCCAATGTCCGATGCCGCCTTCACCCTCACTCTGGCGCTCCTTATTCTGGCTCCCCTGGCCATTGCCGGCGTGGCCCTGATCAACACCGGTCTGGGGCGCTCCCGCTCCGCGGCCCAGGCGCTCTTAGGCAACCTCGCCATTCTGGCGGTCACCGCTATCGTCTTTGCCCTGGTAGGCGCGGCTCTCACCGGCAACCTGCCCGGCACCGCCGGAGGCGCGGGCCACACCTTTCAGTTGGCCGGCAAATCCTGGAACTGGCTCGGAGCCGCTCCGTTTATGCTCGGCGGCTTGGGTTCGGCTCCGCCGCAATCCCAACTCGCTCTTCTCTTTGAGTTCATGGCCGTGGCCTTCGCCGCCATGGTGCCCTGGGGTTCGGGCGCCGACCGCTGGCGGCTGATGGCCGGCTGCGCGGCCGCCGCCGTGCTGGCCGCCCTAGTCTTTCCTCTGCTGGCCCATTGGGTCTGGACCGGAGGCTGGCTGGCCCAGCTGGGCGTCAACTTCGGCCTGGGTGCGGGCTTCGTGGACCCCGGCGGCGCCGCCACCGTCCACGTCCTGGGCGGCCTCAGCGCTCTGGCGGTCATCTGGATCGCCGGCCCCCGCAAGGGCAAGTTCCCCAAGGAAGGCTTCGCCACCGCTCTGCCCGGCCACAACGCGGTGTATATCCTCTTCGGCTGCCTGCTGGCCCTGGTAGGCTGGCTGGCCTGGAACGTGGCCGGAGCCATCCTCTGGCTCCATGCGCCTCTCGCCTCGCTGGCCGTTACCGCCGTCAACACGCTGCTCTCGG
>Ga0302320_10003727_pt1 | contig 35127 bp, 29 predicted proteins | sample Bog_T0_3_FD_202130 | JGI IMG/M metagenome (GOLD analysis project Ga0302320, IMG submission 202130) | Peat permafrost microbial communities from Stordalen Mire near Abisko, Sweden - Bog_T0_3 | ecosystem: Environmental > Terrestrial > Soil > Wetlands > Peat | place: Sweden: Abisko, Stordalen Mire...
GGCGGTTTTGACGCCGCATGCCTGGTCGAAGACTATGAGTTGATTCACCGACTGCACCGCTTCAGCCACGATCATGCGCTCGGCTGGCGGGTGCGTGTGCTCAACCTGCCGCGCGCCGTCACGGACGCGCCGGCCTCGCTGGCGAGTTTTCTGAGACAGCGGCGCCGGTGGTTCGCCGGTTTTCTGCAGACCCAGTATTGGAATTGCGATATGACGTTCAACAGCCGCTATGGTTCGGTCGGCCGGTGGATGCTGCCGATCAAGGCCATCGACACGATGCAGCCGGTATTCGGTCTCACGGCCTTCATCCTTCTGGTGTCGTTCGCGATCCTCGGGCGCCTCAGCATCGTCGTGCCGGTATTGGCCGTGATCGGGACGAAGATCGTGATCGACATCGGCTTTCATCTCTGGTGGCTGCATCTCTATGGTCGCTGGACGGGGCAACGCGCGAGTGCCGGAGGCTTCGGTCTTGCGCTGTTGTCGGCGCTCGCGGAGCCGTTCAGTTTTCAACTCCTGCGCCACCTCGGCGCGACCTGGGGCTGGTTCGCATTCCTGACGCGCCGTCATCGCTGGGGCGTCACCCCGAGTCTGCCGGTCGCAGAATTGACGCCGTGACGGAGTTTCGCAATCGATACAGCCGAACCGCGGTGCTGTTGCACTGGCTGATCGCCGCATTGATCGTCGGGAACGTCCTGCTCGCCTGGAGCGTCGACTATCTACCCGACGGCTGGGTGCGGCCCGTGATCGACACGCACAAGTCGATCGGGATCACCGTGCTCGGGCTCGCTGTCATGCGATTGCTGTGGCGGCTCGGCCATGCGCCGCCGCCGCTGCCGTCCGCCTACCCGCGCTGGGAGCGCCTTTCCGCGGCCCTGGCCCACGCGGCGCTCTATCTCCTGATTTTCGCGCTCCCGCTGTCCGGATGGCTGCACGACTCGGCCTGGAAAGATGCGCCGACCCATCCCATGCGCTGGTTCGCGTTGTTCGAGTGGCCGCGCATACCGTTCATCCTGCGGCTCGATCCGGTCACGAAGGAGTCCCTTCATACCCTGTTTGGGGCGCTGCATACCTGGTCGGGATATCTCCTGTATGCATTGCTGGCGCTGCATGTCGGCGCAGCATTCAAGCATCAATGGATCGACAAACAACCCGAACTCGAACGCATGAGCCTGTAGAACGATCCGAGAGCCGGCAGGCAGCCCGACAGGCTTCTAGGGGTTTTGATGCTCGACGCCCGCGTTTTGCTGTTCGAGCGGATAGGTGCGCGCCGGTTCACCGGGCACGGCCGGTGCGCCGGAGGACGAGGAGGAAGCGGGCACATCCGCCTGGGGCGCCGCAGAACCGCGAGGCGCCGTGCCCGTCGACTGCGAAAGCCGTTCGAGAAAACGCTGCGCGCCGGGTGGCGCGCTCGGCGACTGACCCGAGAAGATCTCGGTCGCCGTCACGTCGCCCTTGCCGTAGAAGGATTCGTTCGCGCTTCGATCGATCGATATGACGGTACCGTCGAGCGCAATGCCGCCGAACAAGCCGCGGGTTCGCGCATACGAATAGATCTCCGAATTGAAGTTCAGGTCGGTCGACGCCGAGCCCTGGCGCCCGACCGGTCCGGTCGCGACCGACGCGTCGGCACCGAGCGTCAATTTGCCGCCGGCGAGGCCTTCGATACCGGTCTTCGACGTAAACACCAAGATGATATCGGATGCCTGGGCACCCGCTTGGAAGCCCCAACTGCCGCCCGTGAACGTGATGAAGGCCGGGTTGCTCCAGGGCGCGGTCAGCGAGTCGCGCACGACCAGCACGCCCTTGCCGCGGCGGCCGCCGAAGATGAACGCGATCTGGGTGACATCCGGAATGACTGCAATTCCATAGGCGCGCTGGAGCAGCAGGTCCGGGAGCCGCTGATCGGGCATGCCCTCGACTTCCTGCAGGACCTCGGTGGCCGTCAACAGCCGGCCCTCCTCGCGAGCGCCGCCTTGGGCGGCTCCCGCGAACAGCAACGCAGCCCCGATCGCCATTGCGGCCCGGTGCATCACTCGCATCGTAGTTTCGTTCGCCATCGATTCACCTCGATCCACAATGATCCATCGGAAAGACCGTCCGCGCTACGGATAGTTCCGCGGCCCCAGGGCGGCCAACACACGTTCCGCCTCGCCATCGCGATGGTGGCCGCGATAATACTGTGCAAGACGGGTGCTGGCTTCACGCGTCGCCTCGTCGTGCGAGCCGACCAGCGTGAACAGTTTCGCTTGAGCCGCCACGAGCAGCGGTTCGCCCTCGGCATATTTGTCGCGGCAGATCAGCGTCCATCCCAGCCCGGCCAGGGCGCGCGCCGCGCGCCAGTCGTCGGGGCCCGTCAGTGCGAGCGTGATGTCGACGGCGTTGCGCATCTCGGTTTCGGCGGCGGCGAGATCGCCTTTGCGAAGATCGATCTCTCCGAGCAGACGGTGCGCCGAAGCCACGTACAGGTGCCGTGCCGGCACGGTTTCGGCATAGATGGCGAGCGCCGCACGAACGTTGGTCTCGGCCGCGACGAGATCGCCCTGCTTCAGATACAGTATCGCGAGCGACTCGAAGTAGTAGCCCGTGATGTAGTGCTTCTCGCCGCGGCTTTGCGCCGAAATGCTGACGGCCTGTTCCGTTGCCTGGATCGCCCGCGCCGGATCTCCCTGCAGATCATAAAGCGTTCCAAGCGTCGACTCGATCTCCGCGATATGCCGGTCGGTCGGCCCGAACACCTTGCTCTCGATGTCGAAGGCCTCGCGCAGCAGTCTTTCGGCCTCCGAATAGCTGCCGAGATGGGTCAGCACCAGGCCGAGGTTCGCCATCATGATCGCGTGGTCCGGATAGTCGTGCGGCGTGTTCTCACGGTAGACCTGCAGCGCCTGGCGTGAATAGCGCTCGGCGAGATGGTAGTCGCCCAGCCAGACGGCCGCGGTGGACAGCCCGTACAAGGTGGCTGCGACCTCGAGGGGAGGCACGTCGGCGCGCTGACGGTAGATGTCGAGCGCTTCCGTGAACAGCTTGAGCGCTTTGTCCGGCTGGCTCTCCGCATCGAGGGCCAGATGTCCGTATTGGACGAGTATCGCCGCCGTCTCCGCGCGGCTCCCTTCGCCGGCGCCGCGCGCCGTCGCGAGCGCCTCGATCAGATCCGCTTCGGCGGACGCGAAATGGCCCGCCTCCGCGAGGGCCGTGGCGAGATTGGCGAGGCTCGCGGCGGTGCGCCTCGGGTCGACGGGGTGCTCGGACTTGCGAATCGCGAGCGCGCGCTCGAACAGCGAGATCGATTGCCGCGTCAAGCCCTGGCGACGGTAGGCGAGGCCGATGCTCTCGAGCAGCTGTGCACGAACTTCGGGCTGCAGCGTGACGTTGTCGACGATCTTCGCCGCTCCGCGATCGAGGAGGTCCTTCGCGGTCAGTTCGCGCCCTTGCGCCGTGAACGGATCGGCTTGCGAGAAAACGTCGACGAGAAAAGCCGATACCAATTGAGCGCGATCGCGCTCCTGGGCCGCCTGGTCGCGAGCGAGCGCGATGCGATGATTTTGCCAGAGCGACACGCCCGTGATCGCGCTGAGGCCCATCAGGACGCCGACGAACAGCAGAACCCCGGCGTAATTGCGGCGCACGAACTTGACTGCGTTGTACCGCCAATCGCCGTGGCGCGCCGCCACGGGCCTGCCCTGAAGTTGGCGGCCGATATCGTCGGCGAGCGCCTGTACCGAGGGATAGCGCTTGTCGGGCTCCTTGCGCATGGCCATGCCGACGATCGCGTCGAGGTCGCCCGCGAGCTCCGCGCGCAGCCGTAACGGCGACAGGCCGCGTCGTGCCGCGATCCGGTCGCGTTCGCCCGCCTCTTCGCCGCCCGGTCGGGTCATCACGATCTGGCTCGGACGCACCGGATCATCCATGCAAATCGCGCGCTCGAGCTGCAGCTGACTCATGCTCGTCAGGCGATAAGGCGAGCGACCGGTGAGCATCTGGTAGAGCAGCACGCCCAAGGCATAGACGTCCGTTGCGGTGGTGATGGGTTTGCCGAGTATCTGCTCGGGTGCCGCGTTCTCCGGTGTCATGATGCGCTCCTGAAGGCGCGTCACCGGCAGCGTGTGAGCGAAGCTCTCGGACGACAAGAGCTTGGCGATCCCGAAGTCCAGCAGCTTCGGCGTGGCGTCTGACATCACCAGAATGTTGGCCGGCTTGATGTCCCGGTGCACGACCAGATTGCGATGCGCGAAGTGGACCGCGTCGCAGACCTTGAGGAAGAGATCGAGGCGCCGCGCCAAACCTAGGCCGTGCCGGTCGCAGTATGCGAGCAGCGTCTCGCCGTCCACGTACTCCATCGTCAAGTAGGGTGTGCCGTCGGCGAGATCGCCGCTGTCCATGAGCCGTGCGATGAAGGGATGGTCGAGCGTCGCCAGGATCTGCCGTTCGCTGTGCAGACGGCTGCGCAGCCGGGGATGCAGAGCCGCCTGATGGAGCACCTTGATCGCGACGACCTTGCGGTACTGCGCGTCGGCGCGCTCGGCGCGATAGACCGTGCTCATACCGCCATAGCCGAGGATCGCGGTGACCCGGTAGGAGCCGATGACCGTATCGATCAGGCGGTCTTCCTGTTGTGCCAGCAAGGATTCCGCAGCGGCGCCGATCGCGTGACTGAAGTCGTCCTTGGCATGCGCGTCGGTGCGCAGCAGCGATTCGACCGAGTTCCGCAAGTCGCTGTCCTCGTCGTCCAGGATGGCGAGACGCCGCCGGCGCTCCGCCTCGTCGGCCTCGAGCAGTTCGCCGAACAGCGTCTGAATGCGTTGCCAGCGTTCGAGAGGGATCATGCGCCGTGGTGGCCCGCGATGTCGTCGAGCAGCCACGCGCGGCCCAAGCGGATGTCCCGGTGCACGGTCGCCGCCGAGATGCCGAGCGCGATTGCAATCTGCTCGTAGGTCAGACCGCCGAAGTAGTGCATTTCGATGACCTCAGCGATTCGCGGTTCCATCTGGGAGAGGCTCTCGAGGGCATCGTCGAGCATCACGATGTCGAAATCGTTCTTCAAGATGCCGCTCTGCAGGTTCTCGCCCAATGCTTCGCGTATACCGCCGTCGCGCTTGCCGCGTTTCTTCGATTTGGCGTGATCGACGAGCACCCGACGCATCATTCGCGAAGCGATCGCGAACAGGTGCGCCCGGTCCTGCACGGAAACGTTGGTCTGAATGAGCCGCATGAACGCTTCGTGGACGACGGCCGTCGCCTGCAGCGTATGCTCGCTGCGCTCCCCGCGCATGTAGCCGCGCGCAAGCCGCCGCAATTCATCGTAGACGAGGGGCGTCAGGCGTTCGAGGGCTTGAGGCGCCCCGGAGCGCCAATCCGTCAACAGCTGCGTCAACTCGGCCGTGTCCGGCGTCCTCTTCAAGTTCATCGGCGGCACCCACGGCAAGAGACGATTGAGGGATAACCTGAACATCGATCGTCCCGTACAGGCATTTTGGCACGGTTTTGCGCGATACCCAAAAATTCTCCGCAATGCGTGAGGGTATCCGGAGTCAAATGTCGCTTTGCAGTCGACCGAGTTCCTTTTTTCAATCCGCAGGAGAGTCTTTCATGAAAAAGTTTCGAATCTTCGTGTTGTTGAGTGTCACGGCCGCCGGCGCCGGTCTCTGCTTGCCGGCCTCGTCCGCGCCCGCGTCCCCGTCGCCGCACGTGCGCGGTTCCACACAGAACGATTTGCCTCCCTGCCTGCCGCCGCACGCGCACAGCACGGATCGGAATTTCCTGTGAGCCTGCATCGACGCAAGGTGCTCCTGGCGACCGCAGCGGTCTTTGCCTTCGGCCTGGCATTTGCCGCCCAGCCGACTGCATTTAGCAGCGACCGCGCGGATCCGGCGGCCTATCGACCGGCGCATTGGACGCCCGGGACCGATATGCCGATGTCGGCCTTCGAGCGCAATTCCTCGCTGCAACCAATGCCGCACTGAGTGGCCCGCTGCGCACGCGTGGGGGCTCCGCCCCGGGGCGTGTCGGGCCGACCATGCTGAGCGTACACTGAGCGCGGGCGCAAGCGAGCGTCGGCGACGCGGGAACGGGGCGGTATGGGATCTGTGATCGTGATTGCCCATCGGGGTGCGAGCGGCGAGCGGCCGGAGCACACGCTCGCCTCGTACAGCCTCGCGATCGAACAAGGCGCCGACTTCATCGAGCCGGACCTCGTGATGACCAAGGACGGTGTGCTCGTGGCCCGGCACGAGAACGAGATCGGCGGCACGACCGATGTCGCCGGCCACCCGGAGTTCGCCCCGCGCCGGCGCACGCAGACGATCGACGGTGAGACGCTGACCGGCTGGTTTACCGAGGATTTCACGCTCGCCGAGCTGCAGACTCTGCGCGCGCGCGAGAGGCTTCCCGCCTTGAGGCCGGGCAACACCGCATTCGACGGCCTTTTCATCGTGCCGACGTTCGACGAAATCATGGAACTCGCGAACGAGGCGAATCGCAGCCGCAGCGGCGCGGCACGCATCGGGGTTTACCCCGAGACGAAGCATCCGGCGCATTTTCGGTCGATCGGGTTGCCGCTCGAGGCCGCATTGCTCGCGACGCTCGAACGGCACGGCTATGGCGCATCGGGGTCACCCGTGTTCATCCAGTCGTTCGATGCGGACAATCTGCGGATGCTCCGTCAGATGACCCCGCTGCCGCTCGTGCAACTGCTGGAGCATGAACTCGGCGATCTCGGCATTATCGCCCGTCATGCCGATGCGATCGGCATCTACAAGCCGCTCGCGACCGCGGCTGGTGTAGCCGCGGCGCATGCCGCCGGCCTTGCCGTGCACGCATGGACGTTTCGCGCGGAGAATGAATTTCTGCCGGCGGACCTTCGGATCGGGACGGCGGCCGCGGCGCACGGCCGGCTCGACCTCGAAATCGCGCGCTATCTCGACATCGGTGTCGATGGCTTCTTCACGGATTTTCCCGCAATCGGTGCGCGCGTGCGCGACGCCCGGCCGGGCCCTGCTACATTTCCGCGGCCCAGCCCACGCACCACCCGCTGATTTTCACGAGCTTGCCCGGAAACAGCGAGCAGGGACGATACGGATCGCCGGGTTTGCCCTGTAGCAGCAGACAGTTCTCGCACTTGCTTCCCGCGATGAATTTGGGCTGGGATTTCGCCTTGATGCGCCCGGCGTCCTCGAGGTACGCGAGTTTGATCGCTGCGGGGTCCTTGGGATCGAGTCGGGTCGGTTCAGCGCCTGCGGCCGCCGCCGGTCGCAGAACCGCAGCCGCCCAGGCTCCGGCACCGCAGATAGAGCCGAGCAGCGCGCGGCGCGTCATCGATCCCACCATTGCGACCTCCGTATTCAGAAGAACATCGACAGGTAGCCTTGCACGATGAAGGCATTGAACCGATACAGCGGCTCCCCGCCCGCCGGGTAACTACCGCCGGCCGGCGTGTCGTTAAAATCCTTGATATCACGAAAATCCCCGTATTTGAAGCGGATTTCGCTCAAGTCGAGGCTCGCCGTGCCGCGTTTGAACATCTTCCAGCCCTCCGGCAAGAACGCGTAGGTGGCCTTCGCGCCGATCGTGAGATTCTTCGAGGCCGCCAAATCCTTGTCACGACCCTCGAAGTTCTGCGAGTTCGCGTAGGGGAAGATGTCGCTGAAAAAGTTCGCGTGCCCCTGGCTGTAATATCTCACACGGCCCTCGAAAATCCAGACGTTGGCGATCGGTTGGGTGTAGTCCAATTCGGTCGTGTTGCCGGCGATGCCCCAGGTGTCGCGGAAGTACCGGTAGGAGAGCCCGACCGAGGCCCGGTAGGGCAGGTAGTACTTGGTGCGGGCCTCGACCGCCGTGCTCGTGCGCGTATCGGGATAGACCTGGCTCCCCAGCGAATAGCCCTTGGCCGAGGTGGGATCGAAATAGCGGATCGATCGATAGGGGTTCGCCAGATAGCCGTCGTCCGTGATCACCTCCGCCGTGACGCTCGCGATCCAGTTGCGCGTCAGAATCTGCGACAGGCCGACTTCGTAGCTGCGGCTCTCGGCATGGCCGAGCCACGCGATGATCGGCTTGAACGCGGTCCCGTTGTTCTCACCGACCGCATCGCGGCTTCGTCCGAAACCCAGGGTCACGGTCGTCAGGTCGCCGAACATGTCCTGGCTCAGGGACACGTGCGGCGTGTTCGAAATATAGTCCCGCTCCTTGCTGTTGGTATAGCTCAAAGCATAGGTGGTCTTGTCATGCACGAAGGTCGTCGTGATGCTGTTCTGCTTGCGTTCGTCCTTGATGACGCTTGCGTTCGACAGCACGTCGACGGACGCGCCGCTCACTTTGTCGACGAAATAACTGTAGTCGACCGCGAAATTTTCCGAAAATTTCTTGCGGGCGGCGACCGATTCACCGGTGATCTCCATGCCGCCGCCGCTGTACCGGCTGTAGAACAGGTCGGCGCGGTCGTCCGGCAGGACGTCGGCGCGCGCGGTGCCTGACCAGGCGATTGTGATCGCGAGTGCCGCGCCGGCGATCGCCGGCGCGCCGGCCGCTGCGCCCGACCGGCCGTGCCGTCGCGTTCGTTCCTGCAGCTTCGGCATCAGTTGCAGCCGCAGCCGCCGCCGGCGCTGCCCGTGGCGCCGCGCGAACCCTCGCGCGATTCATAAACGTGATCGAGGTAGGCCGTCGAGGTCGCGTCGCGGTCCCAAATCATGATCGGATCGGCCAGGCGGTCGCGCTCGTAGGGCTTGACCCAGGGCTGAATGCCCCCGCAACCCGAGAGCAGCAGCAGGGTGGCAACGCCGAAAAATGCGCGCGACGTCATGCCTGCTACTCCCGAATCAGCTGACGAATGCGATCCTGGTACTCGTTTTCATCGCCGGGCTTGAAGCCGCGATGCAGGTACCGGATCGTGCCCTTGCGATCGATGATGACGGAACTCGGCATCTCGTCCAGGTGATAGGCCTTGCTGACCGCGTTCGTGGGATCGAGCAGCACGGGAAAGCTCACCGGTTTGCGCGCCAGCAAGTCCTTGACGGCCGGCGCTTCCTTGTCGACATTGACGCCGAGCAGCACGAAGCCGGCGGGTTTGTACTTCTTGTACATTTGATCGAGCAGGGGCATTTCCTGCTGGCAGGGACCGCACCAGGTCGCCCAGAAATTGACCATCACGACCTGGCCTTTGTACTGGCTCAGGCTGCCCGGCTTGCCGAGAAGATCGCTCAGGCTGAAAGCGGGGGCGGCACCGCCGGTTTCCGCGCCCGAGGCGGCGAGGGTGCCCGCGAGCCATAGCGTGAATGCACAGATCAGCAGCCTTCGAGGAGTGGCAGTTCGCATCGATCTCTCCCGACGTTCAATAGAAAACGGTGAAGCCCAAGGTCGCCTCGACATTGTGGACGTTCTTGGTCACGCCGAACAAATCGGACTCGAATACGTGGTCGCGCACGTCCAGGTGCAGCGCGAGCCAGTCGGTCATCAGCAAGCGCTCGCCGACGCCGAAATTCAGCGCGAACTGATCCTTGTCGGCGAACTTCACGTCGCCCATCCCGACCAACACGTAGAGCTGCGAGTTGAACGCGTGGCCGCGGCCCAAAAAAATCTCGCCCGGCAGCACGTTGTAGCCCACGTCGAGGTCGTAATACGTGAACCGCCTCCCAGTGCTGCTGATCACCGTGATCTCCGGAAAAGTTTCCTCCAGGCTGGAGAGACCCGCCTTCGAACGGGCCACGAAGCCCTCGAGGAACACGTCCTCGGTGACGTGATAGGCCGCCCGCAGTCCGTAGAGCGGATTGGTCCCGAAATCCTCGATGCTGAGCGCGCCGAAGTAAGCGCCGAGTTCGAAGTCCCGCGCCTTGATCTTCGGCGTCTTCACGACGCGCCGCTCCACTTGCGGCTCCACGATCGAGGGCTCCGCCTGCGGCTCCTCGGCGACGACGGGCGTCGGGCCGGTTTGGTCGGCGCGATGCAACCAGCTACAGCCGGACAGCAGCAGCGCCGCTAGAAGAACACTGCCAAACCGAATTTCCATTCTTCCAATACCTCGCTCGTATTGAGCTTGTTGAAAACCACGTAGGCGCGCCAGTCGATGCGCCACATGAAGCGCTGCGTGATGAAGCCGCGCGCTCCGACCGAGGCATACGCGAGTTCGTTGCTTTTCTGCAGGGGAGCGGGAGGAACCTTGTCGGAGACGGACTGGTAGCCGCCGCCGATCCCGATCGTCGGGGAGAACCAGCGCCATTCCGGGACGATCGTATTGCGCAGGCCGACGGTCGCGATATTGCGATTGTCGATCGTGCCGAACGCCTGCTGCAGGGCGAGTTCCGCGTCGAGACTGTCCGTGAGGCCGAAGTCGACGAAGGTCGTGACGAGATTTTCGCGGTTGTAGACGCCGTAACCCGCGCCCAACTCCCAGCGATGGGTCGCGAAGTTCGGGTACGGCGGGATCGGCGCAGGCTCGCCGGAGGCGAGTTCGGTCGCGGCGAGATCGTCGCGGCGCACCCAGCCTTCCTGGCCCCGAGGGGCGCGCACGCGATACCAATCCGTGCGGCTGTAGAGAACGGTCAGCGTTTCGCCGCGGCCTATCACATAGAACACCGGATAGCCGCGGCCGGGCCCCGTGTGCATTTCCAGATAGGGCTGGATGACCACGAGCTCCAGGTACTGCTTCGCAGCAAACGCCGTGCCCACGCACACGGCCTGGAGCATCAGCACCATCGCGAGCAGTCGCCGCATCGATTCAGTTCGCAGCCGGCGCAACGAAGGGATCGTTATAGTATTGACCGCCGATGTCCAGCCATTCCGAAATCAAGCGCTTCTCCGCGGAAGTCAGCAATCCCGTGTGATCGAAAATCGCCGCTTGGCCGCCGTTGAAACCGGCGTCGATGCCGTTTAACACGTTGAAGAATATCGAGGAGCCGGTGGCGCTCCCCGCCGTCATCTCCGGCGTCACGGGAGACGCCGGCGGTCCGATATCCTCGAGCACCCCCATGATAAGCGTCTGGGCGTTGTGAGGGAACATGAGTTGCTCATAGGAGACAACGACCGTGGCGTCGACGGTCGACGGTGTCGCGGTCAGATCGAGCTGCCCGTCCGGAACCTGGAGCGCGGCCGCACCGACGGACGTATGGCAGCCGACGCAGCTCGTGAAGGTCTGACCCTGGTAGGTGACGGGTGCGCGGGCGACCATCCAGACCGGCTCGATCTGCAGCGGATAGTGCGGTGTCGCGCGGCACTGGGCGGTCCACGTGGGTGCGCAGTTCGCCGGCGTCGCGAGCGGGCTCGGCGAGTTCAGGAGTGAATACAGGTAGGAAAAGGGCTTGTCGCTGCTTGCATACGACGTACCCGCCGTCCATATGTTCGTGTAGATGACGTCCGCACTCAAGAGAGGGGAGCACGGGTTGGGGAGCGTGCTGCCGTTCGTACAACTCACGCGCGCCAAGGTTTGCGCCATCGTCTCGCCGGCGTTCGCGAACAGGGCCGCGTTCGTGTTCGGGAACGGCTGGCCGGTCGTCGGCGCGCCGGGATTGACCGGCAGGCTGAGGCCCGCGCGCCCATGCGAGGTCCCGTCGGCCGTGCTGTGGCAGCCATTGCAGATCTTGGTTTCGCCGGGCATGACCTGCAGCCAGCTCGTGTGACGCGCGGTCGTCACGCGCTGGGCATTCGCATCGAGGAGCTCGATCGTGAAAGGCACGTTGGCCGGCACGTTGATCTGCACGGAACCATCGGGTTGTATGGGCGCATAGCCCAGAATCTCGCGCATGCCTTGGCCGGCGGGACCGAAGGCCGATGGGTTGATCCTGCGCACGGTCTTGTCGGGAATTTCGACCGGATGCACGATGCGAATGAAGCGATAGGGCCGCGAGGTCGGCGTGTAGTAAAACGGCTGCGCGGGATCGCGTACGGCGGAGATGTTTGGATTCGCCGTATCGAGCCCATCGAAATCGTAGACGCTGCTGATCGCGAGCACCCCGACACCGGCCGCGACGAGGTTTTGCTCGGCCGGCGTCGTCGGCGTGAAATCCGGAATAAACGCCGGCGCCGGAGTGCGCTTTTGCAGCACGACGGGCTCGACGACCATGCTCCCCGCCTGTGCGGAGAGCACGGGCGAGAGGGTGCTCGCCGCGATGTCGTAGATCCAGACCGTGTACTGCGGCGGGGCCTGCTGAACGGTCGACCCGGTGACATTGCTGTTGGTGCACACGCTTACCGTGGGCGGCGAGGAGTTGACGTTCTGGATCAAGCAGGGTGACCAGCTCACGAGCATGCGGTTGGTGCCGTCGTAGAGCGGATAAGCCGAAAAGAACCGGCCGCCCAAGGAGGGCGCATTCGCGTCCGTGGTGACGCCGAGCGGCGTCGCGCTCGCCTGCGCCGTGCCCGGCTTGCCGGCCGGTGTTGCCGGCTGATGGATCTCGACGAAGTCTGCGGCATCGACGAGCACGGCGTCGCCGCCCAGCTGAGTTCCCTTGAAGGGCCGCGCGATCGCGAGCAACTGTCCGTCGGGGCGCTGACGCGCATTGAGGAATTGGATCACGTTGTCGTTGGTCCCGAGCACATTCGCGCCGGTCGCGTGGCTGTTGGCGCCGTAGTAGAGCTCCAGGCCGGTGCCGTCGGGGTTGACCCGGTAGAGGCTGATTTGGTCGACGCCGTTCGTGACTTCCCAGCGCGAAAAGACGATTTGGCCGTTGTTCAACACCGAAGGCGCAAAATCGTGGTTGGTGTTGAAGCTGATCTGGTGGATGCCGGTGCCGTCCGCGTTCATGACGTGCAGGAGGAAGATCGGACTCTGGCGGTTGTCGGTCTGCGCCGGATATTGCGGTCGTCCCTCGTTGAGCAGGATCGCCTGGGTCGCCGTTTGGCGCGTGGAGGCGAACACGATCCGCCCGTCCGGCAGGTAATGCGCTCCGACGTCGTGCCCCGCGGTGATGTCGTCGTTCGTGAGCTGCGTCACGGTCTTTGCGACGGCATCGTATTGGTAGATATGCCAGTTCGGCTGTTTCGGGTCGGTGTTGCCGAGTTTCGGGTCCAGCGGCAGGCGCAGCGAGAACACGAGCTTGCTGCCGTCGGGCGATACGTCCAGATCGCGGACGTCCCCTTTGCCCTGCGTGATCGCGAAAGTCACGTTGGTCTCGGGTCCCGCCGAGCTCGCCTGGGGGTTCACGTACAAATCGCCGCCCGTGATCGACGTGATCAGATCGCGCACATCGACGTCGGTCGGCAGGCCGGTCGCGCCCGCCGGCCCCAACACCGGTTTCTTGACGTAGGCGAGCGGGTAATTCGTGATGCCGGCGCTCGTCGTCTGGCCCCCCGCGACACCGGGTGCATGGCCGCTGCTCGCGCTCTCGCAGCCGATGAGCGTGAGTGCCGGCAGGAGCAGCGCCGCGAGCTTGGCGAGGCCGCGGGCGGTCGAGCCGCGCGTGGGCAATCCGTGACGCGGTACCCGAAACGGGATCATGTTCATGAGTCGCAACCTTGACGTCGATGATCGGTCGCGAGCGACCGGTGGTCAGATAAGTCCTCGTTCCCGGATTCGCATTCCCCGGCCGCCGGTCCCCCAAGAGTACATAATCGCCGCGCCGGGGGGTCGATACCGTTAACGTACTCACAGAAGAACTTCGCCGCTACGGTTTTGCCGATCCTGTCCGATGAAGTGGATTGCGCAACGTCTCTCGTCCCGCACGCCGTGGGCCGAGAGTATAAAGCGGGTGGCAGGGCTCGGTACTGTCGCGATTCACCGACGTCGTTTTGCTGAGACATGGTTTCCCGGCGAAAAAATGTCGGTATATTCGCCGCCAATCGGAACTGCAAACACGCGAGTGATAGTTCAATGAATCATGGGATGTCCGGAACGAGAACCTCGAGCGCGGCCCTCATCGCGCTGCTCGCCGCCTTGAGCCCGATCGGGATGCGCGGCGCGGCGGCGGCGAATCCGACGGCCGACCAGGCGATGCGCATGTACAATCGGATCGCCGGGGTGCCGGCAAGCGCCGCGCAACTCCAGCAAATGACGGCGACCGATCCGGTGAGCGCGGCGTTGATCGCGACGCACGACCCGGCGTTCTACAACGACACGCTCCGCAACCTCGCCGCGCCATGGACGAATCGCGCTCAAAGCGTGTTCGTGCCGCTCAACGATTACATCGCGACGGTCGTCGGCATGGTCCGCGACGACGTACCGTTCAATACCCTGCTGAGCGCCGACCTCGTCTACGTTGCCAAATCGGGCGCAGGTTTGCCGGCCTATTCCCCGGCCAACAACGACCTTTATCAGACCATGGATGCGAACACGGTGGACCTCTCGCAAGCGCTGGTCGCGACCACCCAATCGTCGGTCAGCGGCTTGCCGGCTGCGGCGACCGCGGGCGTCATCACGAGCCGCGCCGCGGCCGCCGCATTTTTCATCAATGGCACCAATCGCGCGATGTTTCGCTTCACGATGATCAACCACCTTTGCAACGATCTTTCCTCGGTGATGGATACGACGCGTCCGCCCGATCGCATACGCCAGGACGTGACGCGCAGCCCCGGCGGCGCGAGCAGCCTGTTTCTCAACAACTGCGTCGGCTGCCATAGCGGCATGGATCCGATGGCCCAGGCCTTCGCCTACTACAATTTCACCGGCACGGATCCGACGATGGCGGCCACGACCGGCCAGATCGTCTATACCGCGGGCCAGGTCCAGCCCAAGTACCACATCAACAACACGAACTTCCCGCAGGGCTTCTCGACGCCGAACGACAGTTGGACGAACCGCTGGCGCAGCGGACCGAACGAGATTCTCGGGTGGAGCGCGAGTCTGCCCGGCGCCGGCGCCGGCGCCAAGTCGCTCGGCCAGGAGCTTGAAAACAGCACTCAATTTGCGAGTTGCCAGGTTACCCGCGTTTTTCAGGACGTGTGCTTCCGTGCGCCGAACACGCAGGCCGACGTCAGCCAGGTGAATTCGATGATCGCCTCGTTTCGCACGCACGATTACTCGCTGCGGCAGGTCTTCGCCGAAGCCGCCGTCTACTGCATGGGGAACTGAAGCCATGACGCTACCGAAGACCGGCTCGTTCCTCACCGCGCTGCGCGCCATCGCCTTCTGCAGCGCCGCGGCAATCGCCTTGGCGGCCTGCGGGGGCGGCGGTGCCGCGACGACCGCCACGCCCGCTGCCGCGCCGACCAGCCAGATCAATTCTTACACCGGCCCCGCACCGGCGACCGCCGACGTGCAGGCGTTCGAAGTCAATTTCTGGAACAACGTGCGCACCCAGAACCGCTGCGGGCAATGCCACAACGCAACCACGCCGGCCCAGATGCCGAACTTTGCGCGCGGCGACGACGTCAACCTCGCCTACGCGCAGGCCAATACGATCGTGAACCTGTCGCAGCCCTCGGCCTCCCTGATCGTCACGAAAGTGAGCGGCGGCCACAATTGCTGGTTGTCCGACAACAACGCGTGCGGCCAGATCCTCTCGACCTGGATCAGCAACTGGGCGAATGCCTCGACGGGCGTCGCCGCCGTGACCCAGGTACAACTGCAGGCGCCGCCCGTGCAATCGGTCGGCGTGAGCCTGAACTTCCCGGGTACGCCGGGCGATTACGAAAATACCGTTTACACCGTCACGAGCGTGTATTGCTCGCGCTGCCACTCGCCCAACGCGGCGGCGCCGCAATCGCCCTATTTCGCCGCGCCGGTCGCCCAGATAGCGACCGCCTACGCGGCAGCGATCCCCAAGATCGACTTCTCCGGTTGCATCCCGTTCAATGCAAAGACCTGCGGCGTCAACTCGCGCTTCTATCAACGCCTCGCCAACGAGTCGCACAATTGCTGGAGCAACTGCGCCCAGAACGCGGCGACCATGCTCGGCGAGATTCAGGCCTTCGCCCAGATGCTGACGCCGACCAGCGTCGATTCCTCGCTCGTGGTCAGCAAGGCCCTCACGCTTGCGCAAGGAACGGTCGCGAGCGGCCAGGGACGGTACGACGCCGACACGATCGCCAAGTACACGTTCGAGACCGGCGCAGGCACCGTGGCCTACGACACCAGCGGCGTCGATCCGTCCGCGGATCTCACGATCACGGGCAACGTGACCTGGGCGGGCGGCTGGGGCATCAATGTGGGCGCGGGCGGCAAGGCACAGGCGACGACCTCCGCGAGCGCGAAACTCTTTAGCCTGATCCAGGCGACCGGCGAATTCTCGATCGAGGCCTGGGTCGCACCCGCGCTCGTCGCGGCCGACAAGTCCTACATGGTGAGCTACTCGGGCGGCGACACGACGCGAAACTTCACGCTGGGCCAGACCAACCAGAATTACGACTTCCTGCTGCGCAGCGCAGGCTCGGACCTGAACGGCATGCCGCAGCTCGCGACGCCGACCGCCGCGCTCGTGCTGCAGGCGTCGCTGCAGCACGTAGTGCTCACCTACGATCCCGTCAATGGCCGGCAGATCTACGTCAACGGCGTGAGCACGGGCCTCGTCGATCCGCAAAAGGGCGCGGCGATCTCGAACTGGGACAGCACCTTCGCGTTCGTGCTCGGCAACGAAGTGTCGGGCGATCGATCGTGGCAGGGCCTCATCAAGTTCGTCGCGATCCACAATCGGGCGCTCAGCTCCGCGCAGATCATGCAGAACTTCAATGCCGGCGTCGGCGAAAGCTACTTTCTGCTGTTCAACGTGTCCGGCGTGACCGGTCTGAACAAGGCCTACGTCATGTTCACGGTCAGTCAATACGACAGCTACAGCTACCTGTTCTACAAGCCGACGTTCATCTCCTTGGATCCCTCGGTCAAGCCCAACAACGTGTCCGTCAAGGGCATCCGGATCGGCCTCAACGGCACGATTCCGCAGGTCGGCCAGGCGTTTATCCCGCTCAACACGACGATCACGGCCCAAGGCTATACGCCGGGCTCGGGCGAAGTGCTGTCGAACATCGGCACGGTAATCGCACTGCAAAACGGTCCGCTGACCGATCAGTTCTTCCTGACATTCGACCAATTGGCCGGCCAGAGCCACGTCGTCGTCGAGGCGACCCCGGTCGCGCCGCCGCCGACCTTGGGCCCGGCCGCTTCGGACGTGGGTGTACGTACCTTTGCGCAGATCAACTCGACGTTCTCGGTGCTGACCGGCGTGCCGAAGAGCAACCCGGCGGTCAGCGCGACCTACGCCTCGGTGCAACAGCAGTTGCCGAACGTGCCGACGATCGAGGCCTTCTCCTCGTCCAATCAGATCGGCATCGCGCAGCTCGCGATCCAGTACTGCAACACGATGATGAACACCCCGTCGCTGCAGGCGCAGATGTTCCCGGGCGTCACGTTCGGCCCGTCGCTGTTCGCAGGCGCGGGCGGCATTGCGTCGGTGACCGGTCCGCTCGCCGCACGCGTGGTCGGCGGCGGTCAGCTGCAGAGTCAACCGGCGGCAAGCGCCGTGAGCACCGAGCTCGGCAATCTCGCCGGACGGCTCTGCTCCGGCGCGAATCCTTGCAATACCACGGCGCGCGTCATCGCGGTGACGAGCGCACTCTGTGCGGCGGCGCTCGGCACGGCCGAAGTGTCGATCAACTGAGAACGGAAACAGCGAAGAGGTCATGACCGACATGCGCAAGAAACCCAAGGCTCGGGCGCCGAACGATCCGCTGCGGCACCCGGATCACCCGCGGCCGACCACCCGGCGGCAATTCATCGCACAGGGATTCATGAGCGGCGGCGCCGCCGTGCTCCTGCCGTCGGTGTTCAGCCTGCTCGCAAATCCCCGGATCGCGCATGCCCAGCTCTCGGGCGATATTCTGAATGCGGTAAACGCCTGCAATATTTCCGCGGGTGCGAGGCTCGTGCCATTCATCTGCTTCGACCTGTCGGGCGGCGGCAATATCGCCGGATCGAACGTGCTGGTCGGCGGACCGCACGGGCAGCTCGATTTCCTCTCCGTCGCGGGCTACAACAAGCTCGGGCTGCCGGGCACGATGGTGCCGAATTCCAGCGCCGCCGGCAGCTTCGTCGATGCCTCGCTCGGACTGCGATTCCATTCCGACAGCGCGCACCTGCGCGGCATCAAGACGCGCCTGGCGGCAGGCGCCATGGCCAACGTCAGCGGCGCGATCATCCCGGCGCTGTCGCAGAACGATACGAATACGAATCCGCACAATCCCATGTACGCGATTTGGCAGGTCGGCGCGCGCGGTGCGCTGCTCGATCTGATCGGCACGGACGCGTCGGTCTCGGGCGGCAATTCCATGGCGCCGGCCTCGATGATCAACGTCACGGCGCAACCCACCAAGATCGCGAGTTCGACGGATTCCCAGGGTCTCGTCAACACGGGCCAGCTCTCCGCCTTGCTGCCGAATCCCTCGGACGTCACGAACGTGTTGGAATCGATGAAGCGCATCAGCGATGCGAAATACGCCCAGGTGCAGGCATATGCGTCGCAGGCCGCCAATACCAACGCGATCGCCGCGCAGACCTGCGCCTACACCAAGGCCGCCTACCTGCTCAACCGCTATCCGAGTCCGGCGGCCATCAATCCGGATCTCGACTCCGAGATCGTCGGATCGAGCGGTATCTTCACGGCCGCCGAGTATCAGTCGAATCAGAACTTCCAGAAGACTGCGGCGGTCATGAAACTCGTCGTCAACGGCGATGCCGCCGCGGGCACCATCGAATTGGGCGGTTTCGATTATCACACCGGCGACCGCGCGACCGGCGAGACCAAGGACTTCGATGCCGGGGCCTGCATCGGGGCGGTGCTCGAGTACGCGGCGCGCAAGGGCAAGCCCGTGATGGTCTACGTGTTCAGCGACGGCTCGCTGGCGAGCAACGGCATGATCGACACGTCGGTCGCGGGCCGGGACAAGGGCGTCTGGACGGCGGACAACCAAAACGTGGCGGCGACCTATTTCCTCGTCTACAACCCGGCGGGCAAGCCGCAGCCGGCGCAAAGCAACCCGGAAATGTCCCTGCAGCTCGGCTACTTCAACCCCGACGGCTCGCAGAACACCACCGGCAGCCCCGCCGCCAACAACGTCTTCAATCTCGTCCAGATGGTCACGCTCAACTACATGGCTTTGCACGGCACGCAGGGCAATTTTCCGAACCTCTATCCGGCGCCCAACGTCAACAACACCTTGGGCACGAGCGCCGCCCAGCTCGATCCGCTGATATCCTTCCAGACGCTTGCCGGTCTCGTGGACGGAAAAGTTCCGAACTCCTGAGCGGCAGGGCGCGGAGTCGAGCGCGATGTGCGCCACGTCATGCGGCATACTTAGGCGGCCGCTTGCCTTTGCGTTGACACCGCGGTCGGCAGTATGCGACTTTGCGGCGGGTGATCCGGGGTGCGAGGCTTGCGTGTTCCGGATTCCTCCCAATTTAGCGGGGTTAACAGCTTGAGTAATGTTTCGCCGCGAATCGGCGCCGGCCGAAAGAGGGCCGGATGGCTCTTGTCGTTCGTCGCGGTGGCGGCATACGCGGGCGGTGGGGCACCGTCCCTCGTCGGCAAGGAAGCGCCGGACTTCGTGCTGCGCGGCCTCGACGGCCGGAATCTTCGTCTCTCCGAGTACCGCGGGCAGGTCGTGCTCGTGAATTTTTGGGCGCGCTGGGCCGGCGACTCCCGGCGCGAGATGCCGGCGCTCGAGCGCATCAATGCGACCTATGGGCGTGCCGGCCTGGTCGTGATCGGGGTTTCGGTCGACGAGGATGCGCGCCGCGCCGGCGAATTCGCCGCTTCCATGGGCGTGTCCTACCCGGTGCTCCTCGATACCGACGGGGTGACCGGGCGCGCCTATTCGATCAAGGACATGCCGTTCACGATACTCGTGGATCGTGCCGGTATCGTGCGCTACAGCAACGTCGGCTTCAAACGCGGCGACCAAAATTCGTATCTCGACGAAATCCGCGAGCTGCTTCGAGAATAACCGATGGGTCCATCATGAAGTTTATTTGTCGATGCGTTTCGATCCTGCTCTGCGTGGTCTCGATCACCGGGGCCATTGCCGGGAGCAGCCGCTTCGCGCAGGCGGCGCCGCCTGCGGCGGGCGCGACCGCGGCTGCTCCGGCTGCGGCCGAACCTGCCGCGCCGGATGCCTCCGCCGCGCCTGCGGAGCCCGCCGCCGAGGCGTCGGCCCCGGACGTCAAGACGCTCGACCAAGAGGTCCAAGGCCTCAAAAAGGACGTGATCGATCTCAACAAGGACCTGTTCGTGCTCGAAGAGGAGTTGTTGTTTCCCGCCAATACCCAGGTCGCCGTGTTCTTGTCGATGGATGTGGGCACCTTCTTTGCGCTCGATTCGGTCACCATCAAGATCGACAACAAGGAAGTGGCGAATCACCTGTATACGGCGCGCGAGGCCGATGCCCTGTTGAAGGGAGGCGTGCAGCGTGTGTACCTCGGCAATCAGAAGGTCGGGAAGCACGAGCTCGTCGCGTTCTTCAATGGCAAGGGCAGCGTGGAGCGCGATTATCGGCGCGGCGCGACACTCACGTTCGAAAAGGGCGTGGGCGCAAAGTACCTCGAGTTGAAAATTACGGACCGTGTCCCCAAGCACCAGCCCGAATTCCTGGTCAAAGACTGGGAATGACCCCTTGCGACGGCCGGCTGACATGCTGCGCGGACTGATCGCCGGCGCATTCCTGCTCTGCGCTCCGGTGGGCGCGGGCATCGCCGAGAACGTGAAGCCCGATCCGAACGGGCTCGCGCCGCACGAGATCAAAGATCTCTTCTATGGCGACGTACTGTTCTATTTCTACCAGGACGACTATTTCGAGGCCATCACGCGGCTGCTGGCCGCCCAGGAACTGGGCCGTGTGCCGAATACCGAGACCGAGGCCGAGTTGCTGCTGGGCGGCCTGTACTTGTCGCTTGGCGAACACGTGGAGGCGGGAAGAATATTCGACGCACTGCTCGCCGCCAACACCAGCGAGGCCGTCCGCAACCGCGCCTGGTACTACCTCGGCAAGGTCTGGTATCAGCGCGGCTACCTCGCGGAATCCGAGCGGGCTCTGCGTGAGGTTTCCGACAAAGTCGATCCGCCGGTCGCGGCGGAACGCACGATGCTGCTGGCGCAGCTCATGATGCGCCAGAACCGCTACGATGAGGCCATCGATCTGCTCGGCAACTGGCACGGGCCGGCGACCTGGACCGCCTATGCCCAGTTCAACCTCGGCGTCGCCCTGGTGCGCAAGGACCGCCTCTCGGATGCAATCCGTTTTCTCGACGCCGTCGGTCGGCTCGAGAGCCGCAGCGAAGAGTTCCTCGCGCTCAAGGACAAGGCGAATCTCGCGCTCGGCTTTGCCTTGCTGCAGAGCAAGCGAGCCGCGGAGGCGCGTCCGATCCTCGAACGCGTGCGTCTGGAGGGACCGTTTTCCAGCAAGGCCCTCCTCGGGGTCGGCTGGGCCGATGCCGCCCTTGGGGAATTCAAGCACGCGCTCGTGCCCTGGCTTGCACTGCATAAGCGCAATCTGCTCGATGCCGCGGTTCAGGAATCCTTTCTCGCCGTGCCGTATGCGTTCGCCGAATTGCATGCCGACGGACAGGCGGCCGAGTATTACGCTTCCGCGATCGAATCCTTCGACGGCGAACTGCGAAGTCTCGATGCGTCCATCGGGGAGATTCGCGCGGGCCATTTGCTCGACCGTTTGTTGGGCGACGACAAGCAGAAGCCGGTGACCTGGTATTGGCAGCTGCAGAGCCTGCCCGACGCGCCCGAATCGCGCTATTTGTACGAGCTGCTGGCCGGCAACGAGTTTCAAGAGGGACTCAAGAACTACCGCGAATTGATCTACATGAGCCGCAATCTGGAAACCTGGCGCGACAGTCTGACGGCTTTCGACGACATCATCGACGCCAAGCGACATGCGTATGCCGAGCGCTTGCCGAAGGCCGAGGCGGTGATGGCGGCGACGGATTTGGCGAAGCTCACCGAGCGGCGGGTCGAGTTCGAGTCGCGCATCGACGAAATCGAGCAGACCAACGACCTCGCCGCGCTCGGGACGCCGGCCGAGCAGGCGACATGGGCACGCCTGCAACGGATCGAGGATTATCTCGCGGCGCATCCCGACGATCCGGATCTCGCGGAGATGCGCGAAAAACACCGGCTCATGAAGGGCGTTCTGTATTGGCGGCTCGCCGGGAGTTTCAAGGCACGATTGTGGAACGAGCGGCGCGCCGTTCACGAACTCAGCGCCGCGCTCAAGGAAACCCAGAACAGAACCCTGCTGGTCGAGCAGGCGCGCAAGTCCATCCCCTCCGGGACCGGCGATGCAGCGCAGCGCGTGGCTGCGGTACGGAGCCGCATGGACGATCTCCAGGGCCGGCTCGCGGCCGTCGCCATCCGTCAGAGCGAGTATTTGCAATCGCTCGCGGTTGCGGCGCTCGAGCGCCAGAAGCAGCGCATCGAGGCCTATCAAGTGCAGGCCCGCTACGCACTCGCGACGATCTACGACCGGGCTTCGAGCCCGAAAGCGAAGGGGAAACCGTGAGTCGGACGCGTGACGCCGATCCGAGCGCGCCGGCTCGTTACGTGCCCGGACACAGCGCGCCGCCAGGTCGCGCATTATCAGTCCGGCGCACGTCGCGGGCGCTGCCGCTCGCCGCTTGGCTGCTCGGGACGGCGTGGACGTCGCATCCGGCGCACGCCGCGCCGGCCTCCGCGCCGCCGGCGACGATCAAAGACCTGGACAAGGGCGAGGTCGACGTGAAGCCGGACCCGCCCCGTGGCGTCGATGCCGCCAAGACCATGGACACCTACAAGCGCTTCCTGGATTTGGGTGCGGGCGAGGCCGACCTGCGAGCGGAGGCCTTGCGACGCCTTGGCGACCTGCATCTCGAGAGCTCGGAATCGGCGCGCATCGAACAAGAACTCGTGAGCAATGAAGCCCTGCGGGCGACCGAGGCGATCGCGCTGTACGGCGCTCTGCTCAAGGCCTATCCCGCCTACGAACGCAATGACTCGGTGCTCTATCAGCTTGCGCGTGCCTACGAACTCAATGCCGACCCCGTGCGGGCGCTCGCGACGTTGGACCGGCTGGTCGCCGACTACCCGCATAGCCGGTACCTCGATGAGGCGCAATTCCGGCGCGGCGAGTTGCTGTTCTCGTCCAAGTCGTACGCCGCGGCGCAGCGGGCCTATGAAGCCGTCATCGGCTTTGGGCCCGCATCGCCTTTCTACAACCAGAGCCTCTACAAGCACGGCTGGGCCCTGTTCAAACAGGGCGACGACCACCGCAGCCTCGAATCCTTCGCGGGTGTGCTCGACTCGGTGCTGCTGACGGCGGCGAAGCCGCCGGCACTCGTCGACATCGAGACGCTGAGCCGGCCGAATCGCGAACTCGTCGAGGACACGTTCCGGGTCATGGCCATCACCTTCTCGTATGTCGACGGACCGAAATCCATCGATCAATTTCTCGAGAGCACGCGCCCGCGTCTCTACGCCTATCTTTTGTACGCGCGCCTCGGCGACCTGTATGCGGGCAAGGAGCGCTTTACCGATGCCGCCGACAGCTACCGGGCGTTCGTGCTGAAGGACCGCAACAACGAGAAGGCGCCGCTGCTGCAGATGCAGGCGATCGAAGCCTACGCGCGCGGCGGTTTCCCCGAACTCGTACTGAAGGGCAAGCAGGAATTCGTCGAGGACTACAGTTTCGGTACCGCGTATTGGGAGGGCCGCGACCCGAAGAACGAGACCAAGGTCGTGGCGGAACTCAAGACCAACCTCAAGGATCTGGCCCAGCATTATCATGCGCAAGCCCAAAAGACCAAGAGCGTCGCCGACTACCAGGAGGCCGCCAAGTGGTATCGTGACTACCTCACGTCGTTCCCCGACGACCCCGACTCGGCGGTGACCAACTATCTGCTCGCGGATACGCTGTTCGAAAGCCGGCAATACGCGGACGCGGCCAAGGAATACACGCGAACCGCCTACGCGTATCCGCGCCATGACAAGGCGGCCGCGGCCGGCTACGCGGCGATCGTCGCCTACGGCAAGCAGGAGGAAGACGCGCCGGCTTCCGGCAAGGCGGCCGCGCACGCCGCGGGGGTCGCAAGCTCGCTCCAGTTCGCCGACGCGTTCCCCGAGCATCCGGAGAGTGCAACGGTCCTGACGCGGGCGGCGACCGACTTGTACGCCGCGAAGGACTATGCGCGCGCCGTGGTCGCCGCCGACAAACTCCTCGCCCGCAATCCGCCCGTCGACACCGCGAAGCAGCGTATTGCCTGGACGGTCATTGCAAATTCCGCGTTCGAACAGGCAGCGTTCGACCGTGCCGAGGCCGCCTATGCAAAGGCCCAGGACTTGATGCCGGCCAACGATCCCGAGCGGCCCGCGATCGTCGAGCGTCTGGCTGCATCGATCTACCGCCAGGGCGAGGCGAAGAACGCGGCCGGCGACACCGGCGCCGCAGTCGACGATTTCCTGCGCGTGGCCGCGCTCGCCCCCACCTCGAAGGTGCGAGCGAACGCCGATTTCGACGCCGCCGCCCTGCTGATCACCGCGAAGGAATGGAACCGCGCGATCGCAGTGCTCGAGGGATTTAGGCAGCATTTCCCGGACAGCCCACTCCAGCCCGACGTGACCCGCAAGCTCGCCGTCGCCTACAGCGAGTCGAATCAACCGGGCGCCGCCGCCCTCGAATTCGAGCGCATCGCCTCCTCGTCCACCGAAGGCGAGGACGTACGGCGCGAAGCGACGCTGCAGTCGGCGGATCTTTACGAGAAGGCGGGCAACGACACGAAGGCGCGCGGGATGCTCGAGTCCTTCGTGAAGCGGTTTCCGCAGCCTTTGAATGCCGCGATGGACGCACGCAATCGCCTGCGCGTGATGGCGGTGAAATCCGGCGATCATGCGGCTCGGGATTTCTGGCTCAAGGACATCGTCGCCGCGGACCGCGCCGCGGGATCCGCGCGCACCGACCGCAGCCGCGCGCTCGCCGCCAAGGCGATGCTCGAACTCGCCGAGCCCGCGCGCGATGCGTTCCTGCGAGTCAAGCTCGTCGCGCCGCTGAAGAAATCGCTAGGCGAGAAACGCAAAGCGATGGAAGCGGCGCTCAAGGCCTACACCGACGCGGCCGACTACCAGGTCGCCGAGGTCACGACCGCCGCCACGTACGAGAGTGCGGAACTATACCGGGCCCTGGCGCGGGACTTGATCGCTTCGGAGCGGCCTCGAAACCTCTCCAAAGAGGAACTCGAGCAATATGACGTGCTCCTCGAGGAGCAAGCCTTTCCATTCGAGGAAAAGGCCATCAAACTGCATGAAGTCAACGCGGCACGGACCCAGGAGGGTACCTACGACGAATGGGTCCAGAAGAGCTTCGGCGCGCTCGCCGAACTCAATCCGGGACGCTACGGCAAGGTGGAAATCAGTGAGCAACCGGTCGAATCGATCACGCCCGCCCCGGCCGAACCCGCGTCGGCGCCGCCCGCGACGGTTCCGGAGCGCGCGGCGAGTGCCTATGGCGAAGCGCTGCGACTCATGAAGGCCGGTGATTCCACGGAGGCCGAGTTGCAGTTCAAGCAGCTCGCCATTGACTACCCTGAATACCCGGGGCCGCAACTCAATCTCGGCCTGCTGTATCTGCGCGCATCGCGTGTGTCGGAGGCGGAAACGGCATTTCGAGGCGTGCTCGAGCACGCCCCCGACAACGCCGTGGCCAACGACGAACTCGGAATCGCGTTGCGCAAGCTCGGAAAATTCGCGGATGCCGAAGTCGCCTATCGCGCCGCAATCAGCGCGCAAGCGGATGATGCAGCGGCGCACTTGAATGTGGGCATCCTCTACGATCTGTATCTGGGCGAACCGCAAAAAGCCTTGCAGGAGTTCGAGCGCTACGCGGAACTCGCCGGGGAGAGCAAACAGGTTGCAGGCTGGTTGGCGGAACTGCGCAAGCGCGTGGGCGCGCCCACCGCGGCAAAAAAGGAGACCGGATGATGTCATCGACCCTCAAGATTCGCTCAGGCAACCTGCTACACCCGACCGGGGCGCCATGGTGGTCGCTGCAGCGCCTCGCTGCGGGCGCGACGCTCGCCGCTGCACTCTCCTCGGGCGTGGCCCATTCCCAGGATGCAGAGCAGCGCGCGGCTCTCGAACCGCGCGCCGATACCTCGGCGACTCCCGTCCCGGCGGCCTCGAATCCGCCCGCCGCAACCGCGCCCGTACCGGTGGTTCAGGCCGCCGGGCACAAGGCTGCGACCGCGGCGAAGCCGGATGGCGCATCGCAACACAAGCCCGCGACCGACCACGTCGATCTCGATACGACCACCGTGACGGGCAACCAAGAGCTGCCCCGAGTCATGTATATCGTCCCCTGGAAGAAATCCGACATCGGTGACTTGGCGGGCAAACCGCCGGGCAGCCTGCTCGACGAGGTGCTCGCACCGGTCGATCGCGACGTATTTCGGCGTGAGGTGCGCTATTACGATGCCGTGAAGCCGCAATCACCGGGCGGCGCGGCTGCGGCGGGCGAGCCCGCGCGACAGGTTGAGAAGTAAGTCATGGCCGATTTTACGAAATCTGATTGAATCGTCGGTCAGATCTCTCGAGGCTTACGGCGGTTCGGTATCTTTCATGGGAGCGCGCAGATGAATTTCAGCAAGATCGTCAATTTTTTCCAGGACGGCGGATTTTTTCTCTATCCGCTCGCCCTGATATTCGTCGTGGGCGTCTCGATCGCGATCGAACGCTTCGTCTACCTCACCCGCGAAACGATGCGCAATCGCAGTCTCTGGCAGGCCCTCGTACCCGCGCTCGCGGGCGGCAACTTCAAGCAGGTGGCCGCACTCACGCAGAACTCGAATGCCTCGATCGCGACGATCCTCAATTACGGCGTGGCGCGCGTCGCGAATGCGCGCCGGCGGGACGACGTCGAGAAGGCGATGGATGAGAGCCTCATCGAGGTCATCCCGCGCATCGAAAAGCGCACGCACTACCTGGCGTCGCTCGCGAACGTGGGTCTGTTGATCGGTCTGCTCGGTACGATCACGGGACTCATCGGTGCGTTCAGCGCCGTCGCTTCGGCAAACCCTGCGGAAAAGGCGAGTCTGCTGTCTCTGGCGATCTCGGTCGCGATGAACAACACCGCATCGGGCCTCGCGGTGGCGATCACCCTGCTGCTCGCGCACATGTACCTCGAGTCGAAGACCACCGCGCTGATCGACAGTCTCGAGATTGCGTCCGTGAAGTTCCTGAATGCCATCACGGAGCGCGGCGCGACGGATGCCGCGGCGCCTGCGCCCGGCGCCGCGCCGGCGCGGGCTGCCGGCGCCCCGGCCGCCGCGCGCGGCGGCATCTGATCGAAGCCGCGCAGCGATGAAGTCGAAATCCGTGCGGCTGTTTCGCCGCAATCACGCGCGGTATCACCGGGGCCGCGACGATCTGAACATCGTGCCGATGATCGACATGATGGTCATCCTCGTATTCTTTTTGATCTTCACGGCGGTATTCTCCAAGACGAACATCCTGCAGCTCAATTTGCCTGCGAACAGCCAGGCGCCCGCGCCCGAATTGCCGAAGGGCCTCAAGCTCGAGATCATCGTGCGGGCCGGCGACATCATCGTCAACGATCGCAATTCGGGTCCGCTCAAGACCGTGCCGAACAACGCCAGCGGCTACGACCTCGACGCGCTCTCGCTGTTCATGCGGCAGGTGAAGTCCCAGTTCCCGCAGATGACCGACGCGACCATGCTGCTCGCGCCGAACGTTCCCTACGATGCGCTGGTTCAGGTCATGGACACGGTGCGCATCTATCAGATGCCGGCGGCGCCGTTCTCGAAGGCGGAACTCTTTCCCGATATCTCGCTCGGAGACGCGCCGCCATGACCTCCTATCGCATCAAGCGCCATCGCAAGCGTCACCACGGGGCCAGTCATTTCGCGCTCGTGCCGTTCATCGACATCATGACGATTTTGGTCGTCTTCCTGCTGGTGCACACGGCGGAGGTCGACATCATGCCCAACTCGAAGAACATCGCCATCCCGCAGTCCCTGTCCGATCGCAAGCCGGTGCCGACGGTGGTCGTGATGATCACGAAGGACTCGTTGTTCGTCGACGGGCGCTTGATTGCCGCGGTGGCGGACGTCGTCTCGAGTCCGGACCCCGTGATCGCGCCGCTGAAGGCTGCGCTCATGGCGCAGAACAACACCCTGTTGAGCAGCGCGCAAAAGGCCGATATCTCGAAACGAGAGGTGACGATCATGGGCGACAAGAGCACGCCCTACAGCCTTCTGAAGAGGGTCATGTTGACCTGCACCGAGGCGGAATACGGCAAGGTCTCGTTCGCGGTGGTCGAGCGCGAAAGGGCTGCGGGCTGATGAGCGCCTCCTCTCCGATCGACGGATCCGCCATGGCAAACACCATGCCCTATTACCGGAGCTACGATCTGCCATGGTCGCCGAGCGAGGAGATGGAACGGCGGTTCCGCCTGATCCTGCGCAGCCTCGCGGCTATTTTCGTCGTCCTCGCGATCGTCATCCCCCTTCTTCCGCACGAGGCCCAGGTCACGAATACCGATTCCCTGCCCGAACGCGTCGTACAACTCGTCATGGAGCCGCCGCCGCCGCCACCTCCTCCCCCACCCCCCAAGGAGAAGCCGCTCGAGAAGGCGCCCGTGGCCGCGACGCCGACGCCGCCCCATCCGGTCGATCCGCGCGTCAAGGCGTCGAAGAGCGGATTGCTCGCGAATCTCGACGATCTCGCCGCGCTCCGCAATCAGGTCGACGTCGACAAATTCGCCAAGGACCAGGCGAAGACCCTGGACCCCGGTGACGTGAGCAGCGTCAATCGCTCGCTGATCACGTCCAAAGCCGGCGGCACGAGCGGCGGCATTTCCGCCCCCACGAGCAGCGGTCTCGCGGCCGGCAGCGGTTCCTTGAACGGCATCCGCACGACCCAGGTCCAAGACTCCACGGCCGGCAGCGGCGCTCACGGTGCGACCCGTTCGGGCGGCAGCGGCAAGTCGTCGCGCACTGGCGAGGAGGTCGCCCTGGTGTTCGACAAGAACAAGGGGGCCATCTACGCCCTGTACCAGCGCGCGCTCCGCGACAATCCGGCCATGCAGGGCAAGGTCGTCGTCGAACTGACGATCTCACCGTCGGGTGACGTGACGGCCGCCAGGATCGTCTCCAGCGAACTCAACGATCCCGAGTTCGAAAGCAAGCTTCTGGCGCGGATTCGGCTCTTCAAGTTCGAGGCGCGCGACGTCGCGCCCCTGACCACGACCAAACCGATCGACTTCTTCCCCGCGTAATGAACATTGCGCGCCATGAACATACAGTCTGAGATCGAATTCTTCGCGGATCTCGGTGCGGTGGACAAGGCGCGATTCGTTTGCAGGCTGATCCACGAGATCGCCGAGGAGACGAAGGCCGGCGACGGGGCGAGCGCCCCGCACATGCGATTCGCGCTCGAATTGAACCAGCGGCTCGCGCGCTTTTGCTACCAGATCTTGAGCGAAGACGCCGGGCGTCCCGCCGACGACGTGGTGATTCGAATGCTGCTCGGAGCGCGCGCCGACAAGGCGGCCGAACGGATCGTGCAACAAGCGTATCGGCGCGTGCTCAACGGCTTCGAGAGCTTCGACACGACGGTGCTGATCGGCAAACCCTAGCTGCCGGCTCGCGTAGACCGTCCCGCAGCCGGTCTCGCGCCCGGTCGCGCGCCCATGGTGCGAACCGCGCGGACAAGCTCATAATAGCGGTTTTGGCAGTCCACGGGCCCTTCATGTTTCGACAAGGCATTCAATTCCCGGTCAAGGACGGCGCGCTGCGCGAAGACGTGCACGCCCTCGGCGACTCGATCGGCGAGATGCTGCGCGAGCAGGGCGGCGAGGAATTCTTCCTGCTCGTCGAGGGTGACCGCCGGGCCGCGATCGAACGGCGCGAGGGCGGCGACCCCTCGGCCGTCGATCTCGAGCGGCGCGACGCCGGCAGATCGCCCGGCGCCGCGACCGACCTGATCCGGGCTTTTTCGATCTGGTTCCAGGCCGTCAATACGGCCGAGAAGGTCCATCGCGTCCGGCGTCGCCGCGAGTACCTCAACGACTCCGGAACGGGCCAACCCGGCGGCATCGCTGATTGCGTCGCCCGCCTGCGGCGCGACGGCTTGTCGCTCGGGGAGGTCATGAACCTCATCGCATCCATGAGCATCGAGCCGGTGTTCACGGCGCATCCAACCGAATCGACGCGCCGCACGATCCTGCGCAAGCAGCAGCGCATCGCCCAGGATCTGCTCGACCGCTTGAATCCGGCGCTCACGCCGGGCGAAGTGGAGACGCTCTGGGCGCGCGTGCGGCTCGAGATCACGACCATCTGGCAGACGGAGGAGCATCCGCGCGAGAACCTGACCGTCTCCGACGAACGCGAGCACGTGCTGTTCTATTTGATCGACATTTTGTACCGCGTCGTGCCGCATTTCTACGAAGAGATCGAGGCCGCACTCGCCGTGGCGTTCGGGGTGCCGCGCGAGTCGCTGGATCTGCCCAACATCCTGCGCTTCGGGTCGTGGGTCGGCGGCGACATGGACGGTAATGACGACGTGCATGGCAAGGCGATCCGCGAGACGCTGCAGCGGCACCGGCAAATCATCGTCTCGAGCTACTACGAAGAATGCCGCCATCTCGCCGAAAGCCTTTCTCAGAGCGCGCATCGCGTCGGTATCAGTCCCGCGTTCGCCGAGCGCATCGAGGCTTATTCGGCCATGCTGCCGGGCGTCCAGGTGCTTGCGCCCGCGCGTCACGACCGAATGCCTTACCGGGTCTTCTTCGGCCAGCTCGGCGAGCGGCTCAAGGCCACTTACGAATCGCGTCCGAACGGCTACTTCGGTGCGGACGAGCTGCTCGCCGACCTCGAGCTCGCCGCAACGAGCCTGATCTTGAACCGCGGCCGCCATGCCGGATATTTTCTCGTGCGCCGTTTCATGCGCCGCGTCCGCACGTTCGGCTTCCATCTCGCCGCGCTCGATATCACGCAGCACGCCCATGTGCACGACGAGGTCATCGGCCAGGGCATCGGTGCGGCCGATTGGCCCCGCTTGCCGCCCCAGCAACGCCTCGAAGAGCTGCGCGAGCTGCTCGCGCGCGATCAGGGTCCGACGGGCAACCTGGATGCAATGGGCCGGCGCACACTGTCCGTGTTCGAGGCGATCGGCCACGCACGGCACAAGTTCGGCGCGCGTTCGATCGGCGAGTACATCGTGAGCGGCGCTCAGGGGCCGGAAGACGTTCTCGCCGTCCTGTTGCTGGCACGCTGGGCCGACATCATCGACCGGCGCACGGGCGAATGTGCGCTCGACGTCGCACCCTCGCTGGAGTCGATGGCGGCCATCGAGAACGCGGGCCCGATTCTCGCCGGCTTGTTCGCCGAGCCGGCCTACCGCAGTCATTTGAGTGCGCGCAACGATCGTCAGATCGTGCTGATCGGCTATTCGGACTGCAACAAACAAGGCGGCATCGCGGCATCGCGCTGGGCCATGCAAAACGCGCAGATTGCGCTGCTCGATGCGGCAAACGCGGCGGGAGTTCGCATGACCTTGTTTCATGCGCGCGGCGGCACTGCCGCGCGCGGCGGCGGCCGCACGGAACATCTCGTCGAGAGCGCTCCGAAGGGCGCGGTGCGCGGCGTATTGCGGCTCACCGAACAGGGCGACGTCGTCAATCAGAGCTATGGATTGCGGCCGATCGCGATGCGCACGCTGGAGAGGACCTTTACGGCCGTCGCGCTCGCGACCGCGCACGCGGGGCTGCCGACGGGGCGCGGTGCGGGCCCCGCCGTCTCATCGCCCGCCGCCGTGGAGCAGCAGGCCGTCATGGCGACGCTCGCGGCCGCAAGCGTCGCGGCATACCGCGCGCTCGTCTTCGGAACGCCGCAGTTCTTCGACTACTTCCGCGCCGCGACTCCGCTCGACGTGATCGAGCGCATGCACATCGGCGCGCGCCCGGCGACGCGCGAAGGCGGCGAGGGACTCGCGGCGCTGCGTCCGATACCCTGGGTATTCGCCTGGACACAGAGCCGTCACATGCTGCCGGGCTGGTTTGGATTCGGCAGCGGCCTCGAAGCGGCGTTCGAGCGGCATGGCGTCGCGCCGTTCGGCGCCATGCTCGCCGAGTGGCCTTTCTTCAGCCATCTGGTCGACGACGTCGAAGCGATGCTGGCGCGGACCGATTTAGGCTTGGCCGCGCATTACGATGCGCTGGCGGGCGAGGCATATGCGCCGATCGCGGCGCAAGTCCGGGCCGAGTACGAGCGCACCGTCACCGGTGTGCTCCGCCTCCGTGGCTGCGACCGGCTGCTGGACCGCGATCCCACGCTGCAGCGCTCGATCCGGCTGCGCAACCCCTACATCGATCCGATGCATTTCATGCAGGTGGATCTGCTCAAGCGCTGGCGAGCTTCGGGGCGTCACGACGCCGACCTGTTCGCAGCGCTGCGGGCCACGATCAGTGGGATCGCGCTGGGCCTGCAGGCGACCGGCTGACGAACCCGGGGCAGCACGACGCGCCGCCGCGCGCGCGGCCCCTCGATGCCCGACCGCTCAACACTCCGGGACGTTGACCGCGAGGCCGCCCTGCGAAGTTTCCTTGTAGATGGTCGACATGTCGAGGCCGGTCTGGCGCATCGTCGTGATCACCTGATCGAGCGATACCTTGTGAGAGCCGTCGCCGCGCATCGCGAGCCGTGCCGCGTTGATCGCCTTGACCGACCCCATGGCGTTGCGCTCGATACACGGGATTTGCACGAGTCCGGCGACCGGGTCGCAGGTGAGGCCGAGGTTGTGCTCCATGCCGATTTCGGCGGCATTTTCGATCTGCTCGTTGCTCGCGTTGAGCGCCGAGGCGAGGCCGGCGGCGGCCATCGAGCAGGCGACGCCGACCTCTCCCTGACATCCCATCTCGGCGCCCGAAATGGAGGCGTTTTGCTTGTAGAGCATGCCGATCGCGGCGGCCGTGAGCAGAAAGCGGATCACGCCCGCATCGTCGGCGCCCGGTTCGAAGTGACGGTAATAATGCAGCACCGCCGGCACGATTCCCGCTGCGCCATTCGTGGGTGCGGTGACCACCTGACCGCCCGCAGCGTTCTCTTCGTTGACCGCGAGCGCATAGGCGTTCACCCAGTCGAGCGCGTGCATGGGACTCTTCGGATCGCCGCTCATGAGCTGGCGATAGAGCTTCGGCGCGCGCCGGCGCACGCCGAGTACGCCGGGCAGCAGTCCTTGCGCCGCAAAACCGCGTTTCACGCAATCCTGCATGACTTGCCAGATGCGCATCAGTCCGGTGCGCAGCTCCGCATCGCTGTACCAGGTGCGTTCGCGCGCCGCCAGAAGTTCGTGGATTTCGAGTCCTTGGGCGCGTCCAAGCTCGAGCAGGCGATTGCCAGAGTTGAATTCGAACGGCGGCGTCGCGCGTGCCGCGCCCGCGGCCGCATCGGCCCCGGCCCGAACGATGAATCCGCCGCCGATGCTGTAGTACTCCTCGCGCGCGAGCACGCCGCCGGTTTCATCCTGCGCCGTGAACCGCATGCCGTTCGAGTGGCCGGGCAGCACCTGATCGAAGTGAAACAGCAGGTTCAAGGGTTCGTCGAACGCGATCTCGTACAGGCCCGCAAGGCGTATGCGGCCCTCCTTTCGGATGCGCTGCAGCGCGGGTTCGATGACGCCCGGATCGATCGTATCGGGGCTCATGCCCTCCAAGCCGAGCAGCACCGCCCGATCCGTGCAGTGCCCGCGTCCGGTCAGCGCGAGCGAGCCGTACAACTGCGCCGACACTTGCGTCGTCTTCTGCAGCATGCCCCGCTCCTCGAGCAGCAGGACGAAACTCCGCGCCGCATTCATGGGTCCCATCGTATGGGAACTCGACGGCCCGATGCCGATCTTGAAGATGTCGAAGACACTGAGACTCATGCCCAAACCCTTGACTGAACGGCACCGCGCGTCCGCGGGCCAATGATACGCCGACGATGCGGTAAACTCCTCGGACCGCACGTCAACAGGAGTATTTTTATGACGAAGAATCCACGGACTCTCGCGGATGATCGACGCGCCGCGCGTCTCGCGTCCTGGGCCTTGAGCGCGGCCGTCGGCCTCGGGGCGGGCTTCGCCGGCGCGGCTTCCACACCCGTCGGCATGTCGGCGGCCATCACGGCGGCCGTCGCCGATCCGGCGCGGCCCGATGCGGACAAGGTACGCGACGCCAATCGCAAGCCCGCTGAAACCATCGCGTTCTCCGGCGTCAAGACCGGCGACGTCGTCGGCGAGCTGTTCCCCGGCGGCGGATATTTCACGCGTATCCTCAGCAAGGTGGTAGGGCCGCCGGGCGCGGTCTATGCCTACGCTCCGCCCAATCCGCCGGATGCGCCGCCCGGGGCACGCGACTTTGCGGCCGCTGCGAAGGCGATCGCGGCGGATCCGGCCTACGGGAACGTGCACGTCGTCCAGACTCCGCCGACCAACATCGCGTTCCCCGTGCCGCTCGACGTCGTCTGGACCTCACAGAATTACCATGACTTTCACAACGTGCCGGGGGTCGATGTCGGCGCCTTCGACAAGCAGATCTTTGCCGCCTTGAAGCCGGGCGGTATATTTCTCGTCCTCGATCATGCCGCGGAACCCGGTTCCGCGGATCGGGACACCAAGACGCTGCATCGAATCGATCCGGAAGCGGTCAAACGGGAAGTGCTCGCCGCGGGCTTCGTTTACGATGGCAGCAGCGACCTGCTCCACCGCGGCGACGATCCGCACACGGCCAATGTCTTCGACCCCTTGATTCGCGGCAAGACGGACCAATTCATCCTGAAGTTTCGCAAGCCGGCAACGACGAAGTAGCCGCACCGCTCCGCGACGTGGTTGCAGCGAACTCGCCGCCTCGGGCGATGTCAACGATTACGCCACCGGCGCGTTTTGCGGTGTGAAGCGTGGTCGCGAGTCCGCGCAAAGATTTGTCAAGGAGTCTGTTTATGAGCGTTTCAAACGGGATTGTTTCGGAGCGGACGCGGCCGACGGGGCGTTGGATCAAGTCCGCCACGATCCTCGGCGTCGTCGCCATGCTGGCGGCCTGCGTGGAAGCGCCGGTGCGTACGTACGCGGTCCCGCCGCCGGCGCAGGCCAAACTCTACGTCTATCCGGCGAACGGCCAGAGCCCCGAGCAATTGGAGCGTGATCGCTACGAGTGCCACACCTGGGCCGTTCAACAAACCGGCGTCGATCCCAGCCGTCC
>Ga0302320_10003729_pt1 | contig 35116 bp, 28 predicted proteins | sample Bog_T0_3_FD_202130 | JGI IMG/M metagenome (GOLD analysis project Ga0302320, IMG submission 202130) | Peat permafrost microbial communities from Stordalen Mire near Abisko, Sweden - Bog_T0_3 | ecosystem: Environmental > Terrestrial > Soil > Wetlands > Peat | place: Sweden: Abisko, Stordalen Mire...
GCGCCACGCTGGCAGGGCGCCACGCTGGCAGGGCGATGGACACCAGCCGGACCCGCCGGCCCGTTGACCGCCAGCCAGCCGGAAGCGTGCAGGGTGATGGACACCGCCAGAGCGCACACCGCGCGCCCGGCAGGCCCAGGACAAGCCGCACGATGCCCGGCAGGGTGTGAAACCACCAGACCCGCCAAAACCATCCGCCGCGCTCACCCCTTGCCCGTGGTGAAGCCGGACGGTCAAAGGCCGGTGAACATGGCCACGCCGGACCCGGACGCGGGAAAACAGAAAGGACGGCAGACACGCACCGGATTTTTGCACCATAATGCGCGATTCAAGCGAACTGCTTACACTTTACATACAGTTGGCATTTTATCCGACGGGCAAAACCCGATTTCACCCTTTATTTACAATGCTAAACTGCAAACTGGCGGAGAGGGGGGGATTCGAACCCCCGATACCTTTTGAGTATTCACGCTTTCCAGGCGTGCGCGTTAAACCACTCTGCCACCTCTCCACGCGTTGTATTTGTCCCTGACGACGACCGGCCCGGTTCCAGGGCCGGCGAAATCAGGGCCGATCACTGAAAATGCCCCAGCCGAAGGTCAAATCGGCTGAATTGAGCGGGATTTTAATCGCATGAATCCACGTCAAAAGCAAGCTCATTCACCGGCAGAAAAAAAGACGGGGGCGCGGGCGACTCGCCCGCTGGTTCCTGAATTTCACGTCAAGTTGGCACGCCGCGCGTCCGAAAGCGGCGGAGGGCCGCACGCAGTCCAAGACGGCGGCGTATCGCGCATCACGTATCACCTCCGCATTCGTCATTCGTCATTCGCATGCCGTGCCATGGCGCAGCGACGGCGGGTCATTCGTCATTTGCATCCAGCATTGCCCGCCGCCCGTATTCGGATAAATTAAGCAGGTGAAATCCTCCAAAGGCACAGTATATCTCGTTGGCGCCGGGCCGGGAGACGCGGGCTTGCTCACGCTGCGCGGCGCGGAATTGCTCCGCGGCGCGGAAGTCGTGATCTGCGATGCGCTCGTGAACCCCGAACTGCTCCGCCTGGCCCCGCCAGCCGCCGAAATCATCGCCCGCACCAATCACAAGCGCGAAAGCGGCCTTTCGCAGGAACAGCTCACCGAACTCATGATTGCCCGCGCCCAGGCCGGCAAGACCGTCGTTCGGCTCAAGGGCGGCGACCCTTTCATCTTCGGCCGCGGCGGCGAGGAGGCGGAGGCGCTCGCGGCGGAAAAAATTCCGTTTGCGGTGGTGCCGGGCGTTTCGTCCATAGTGGCGGCCGCGAATTACGCGGGCATTCCCCTCACCCACCGCGCGCATTGCTCCAGTTTCACCGTCTTCACCGGCCATGGCGATTCCGCGGACCCGGGCACAACCTTGCTCTACGACCAAATCGCCAAGATTCCCGGCACCAAGGTGGTGCTGATGGGCACGGACAATCTCGCCGACTGGTCCGAGGCGCTCATTACCCACGGAGCGGCCCCGGAAACGCCCGTGGCCATGGTGCATCGCGGCACCACGGGCCGGCAGAAATCCGTCGCCGGCACACTGGCCACCATCGCCGAAGTCGCCGCCCAGGCAAAAATTGTTCCGCCCGCCATTACCATCGTGGGAGAGGTGGTGAAGCTGCGCGCGAAATTGAATTGGTTTGAGCGGCTGCCATTGTTCGGCCAGCGGATTGTCGTCACGCGCGCATACGCGCAGGCGGAGAAATTTGCCGGAAAACTCTCGCGTCTTGGCGCACAGGTGCTGGAGATTCCGGTGGTCAAGCGCGACCTGCCGGACAACAAGCAGGATTTGGTGGACGCCCTGCTGGCGCTCAATGCCTACGACTGGCTGGTCTTCACGAGCGTGAACGGCGTGGCGGCGTTTTTTGAATTGTTCTTTCGGCGGTTCCAAGATTTGCGGGACATTGGCGGCGCGAAAATCGCCGCCGTCGGCCCGGCCACCGCCGCAAAAGTGCGCGAGTTTCATTTGCAGGTGGACCTGATGCCGGAGGAAGCGATCGGCAGCAAGATCGCCGGTGCCTTCGCCAAGCACAGCAGCGTTGAAAACACGAAGATCTGCCTGCTGCGCGCCGAAAAGGCGAATCCCGACCTGCCGCGCGCGCTGGAAAAACTGGGCGCGATTGTGGACGACGTCGGCCTGTACAAGACCGTTCCCGAAACGCAGGATTTTTTCGGGGCAGCGGAGGACTTCCAGCAGCAGGGCGCGGACTGGCTCACGTTCACCAGCGGCTCCACCGTCGAGTTTTTCCATGCGCGGTTTGATCTGCCAAAAACCGTAAAACAGTTCCCGCACCTGAAAATCGCGTCCATCGGCCCGGAAACGAGCAAGGCCATCGCCGCGCTCGGCCTCCAGCCGGCGCTGGAAGCAAAAGAACATACCACCGAAGGCTTGCTGGCGGCATTGGTAAAGACAAGCGGTTAGCCCGGATTTTTAACCCCTCAGGCCGCCGCGTGCGGGCACGCAGCCTACAGGTGCGTGTTTCCCATCAAAAGTGGTATGCGCCGTCGGCATGGGCGATTAGCAGTGAAAATGGTTCGACATGAATCTGGTCGCTGACGGTTTGCAGCGTTTCAACGCCGGCACGCTGGCCGTTGACGACGATAATCCAGTCCCCCGACATCTTGACCTCCCGGCCCTGCTCAGAACCGTTGTAGATGACGAGGATATTCCGCCAACTGTCTCCGTTGGCGCTATTCTTGATGACGTACTCAACCAGGTTATCCGGAACGTGAGTCGCGAAAACCAAGGCCTGATCCACGGCCGCTTTTTCGGTCATGCGAAAGGCCGGATGCGCCTTTCGCAGCGCGATGAGACCCCGGTAATAGTCGAAAACATCGCGATGTTTCGCCTTCAATCCCCAATCGATGGGATTCACTCGCGGATCATTGTCATTGTAACTGTTGCTCACCCCGTTTTTGGAGCGCAGGAATTCATCGCCGGCATGGATGAAGGGAACGCCTTGGGACGTTAGTACGATGCCCGCGGCCAGCTTGTCCATGTTGATCCGCAAATTTTCCGGCACATTGGCTGCCGAGACCTGCAATTTGTCCCAAAGGCAAAGGTCGTCATGCACCGAAGCGTAATTGATGGATTCGTTGGGGGAAGACACCGGGATACTTGCGTCGCCACGACCCGTGCTCTGGCCCTTGATATTCAACCGAAACCGTTCCATGCCGCCATAGGGTGCGCCGGCGCCCTGAACATAGCCGGGAGCGGCCCCGTTGCCCGCGTCCCCCTTGACGTTGTCGCGGAAGCCGTCGTTGAAAGCGGCGATGCCGGTCCCGGCGACGTTTGCCTGGTTCATCATGAGGTTGCGCGGCAGCACTTTTTCCATGTCCCAGCCCTCGCCATAGATGATGGCACAAGGATTGATCTTTCTGGCCTCGCGATAGACCTCGATCATGGTGTCGCGATCCAGTATTCCCATCAGGTCAAAGCGGAATCCGTCAACGTGATATTCGGTCATCCAATACTTGATGGAATCCACAATGAACTTCCGCGCCATGGGCCGTTCCGAGGCGAACTCATTCCCGCAACCGGTTGCGTTGGCGTACCGGCCAGAGGCCTCGGTGCGGTAATAATAGCCGGGGAAGATTTTGTCAAAGATGGAAAATGGCTTGAAACCGGTGCTGGCAGTGTGGTTGAAAACCACGTCCATGATGACGCCGATATGATGCTGATGAAAGACCTGAACCAATTTTTTGAATTCCTTCTGGCGCGCCGTGCCATCCGGATCAGTGGCGTAAGAACCCTCCGGGGTATTGTACAGCACGGGGTCGTAGCCCCAGTTATACCAAGTGTACGCCTCAGCCTTTTGCCGTTCGTCACCGCCCGCATAATCATTCACGGGCAGGAGATGGACATGGGTGATTCCCAGCTCGACCAAGTGATCCAGGCCGCTGCGCTCGCCCTCGGGAGTTCTGGCGCCCGTTTCAACCATTCCCAGATATTTGCCCCGAGAGGAGATCCCGGAATCGGCATTGATGGAAAAGTCGCGGATATGCACTTCATACAGAATGGCGTCGGCATTGCGGCGCAAGCCCACAAACTGGTCCTGCTGCCACCCCTCCGGATCAGTTTTGGCCGGATCATAAATCAGGGTCCTGCCGGTGTTGGCCGAACAGCCCCGCGCATACGGGTCGTTCACTTGGACCACGCCGGGCTCGCCGCCTTTCGATACCGGCAAGGCGACCTGATACAAATAATATTTTCCATCCAGATTACCCGGAATGGTCGCGGACCAAATTCCGTCGCTGTCGCGCGTCATTGGGGTCAAGGCAAACAGGGCGGTGGCAGCATCCTCAAACAGCGCCACCTCAACCTTGCTGGCCATGGGCGCCCATAATTTCAGGCTGGTCGCCTGCGGGCCATAAGTCGCACCCAGATCATCCCGCGAATAGCGATACAGGTTGAGGTTCGAGTTGATGAAAGGGAGGCCGGATGCTTCGTTCGCTGTCACAATGGTCGCGGAGATAAACGCCGGCACTGCTATCGCAAAACAAAAACCATAAAGCAGACGCAGCAGCCGCCGATGTTTCATGGCCAAATCATGTACCCGGTTTCCCGGCTTGTCCAGCCAGTTGAACGCCAAGCGTGAAGCATCTCGCAGCGCCGAAATTCTTGTCTGCTGGTTCTCTCCCGACAGCTTTCGGAGCAGTTTCAAGCCCATTGGAACACGGGACTGGAAAGTCTCGTTGACCCGCAGGCCCCGAAAGCTTTCGGGGCAGGCTGGAAAGCCTGCGCTACGACACCTTGCGGCGGCTGCGGTCGTGGGTGACGTAATGCCGGTTATTGCTCGAGGCGATAGAATTGCTGGGTGTTGGCGGTCGTCGAGCCGGTGTAGTTGGTCGCGCCGGTGGGATTGGGGATGGTTCCGAGGGTAACCCAATTCACCAAATTAGGCGAACCACGCAGCGTGAAGTTCTTGCCCGTCAGACCCTGCATTTGCAACTGGAGATGCCCGCTGTTGGTGGAAACGGTACCAGTGAACTCCGGGGCGCAAACCAGCCCCGCGCTGCCGGCATTATAGACGTCACTGATTTCTGCGGCACTCAACGCGACGTTGAAGGTCTGGATCTCATCCAGGCTGCCGAGCATGAAATCGGTTGGATTGCCCGCAATCAGGTCCGCCCCAATGCAGGCGCGGGACAAGGGAAAGCTGCTGACGCTGACTGAGCCTTCAGAGACCCCGTTGGTGTACAACGTCACGGCCGTGCTCGTGCCCACAAAGGCCAGGTGCGTCCACACGCCGGCCGGGACGGTGTAGGCGGGGCTGAAAACATAATCCGCCACGCCCGACTCGGAGATTCCCACTTCGCGCGTGCCACTATATTGCTCCAGCTTGAGCACATTGGTCCCGTCGCCCATCAAAGCCGCGGACGCCCCGGGAGCATTCTGGCGATTGACCCACAGGCAAACCGTCCAAGCCGGCGCAATGTAATTAGTGGTGCCCGGTGTCAAATAGCTCGTGGAACCGTCAAAGTGGAAGGCCAGCCCAACTTCTCCGTTGGTGTAGGACATGCCATTGCAAGGGGTGGCATTGTTGGCGCCGTAAATATCGTGGGCATTGCCTTGGGCCGGCCACCAATTGACCATGCCGGCGGGCGCCAGAACGGAACCGGTGGCATTGGTCTGCGGGCCAAGCACGGAGAGAAAAGCCGCGCTGCTGGGGACGCTCGCATAGGAGTTGCTCACGGTCACGGTGTAGCCGCCGGCGTTGGTCATCTGGACGCTGGTAATCGTGTAATTGGACGAAGTGGCCCCGGGTATAACCTTGCCGCCGAATCGCCACTGAAAGCCCAGCGGCGCTGGGCCGGAGGCCTGAACGGCGAAGGTGACGTTTGAACCCACCCCAACCGTGATATTGGTGGGGCTCGACGTGAAGACCGGCGCATTGTTGGAGCCGATCACAAAAGTTTTAATAAAACCGGCTAACGTGCCGTTGAAGACATCCACATCACCCCCTGTCCAGTTGGCCACAGCAGTATTCGTGTCGTCATACTGCCAGATATTCCACGATACCCACGGATAGGTGGTCGGGCTGCCGGTCTGCGCGCTTTCGCCACTGTAATCGGACATCCAATTTGCCCAGTTAGTCACCGCCGTGGTCAAACCAGAGTGACTGCTGCTCGGCTCGGAATACCAAGTGCCGGTATAAACGACCGGACGCACCCCGAACACACCCGCCGCTGCAGCTTTGTTTGAGACGGAGAGACACCATTCATTGACCCATGCCGACAATGTCGCGGCGCTCAATCCTGTAGTCTCACCAGTATCTTCCCAATCCAGCGCGGGAACCAGATAGGTGCCGCCAGATTTTACATAGTTGCTGGCAACGTTCCAGAAATACGTCGCCTCGGTGTCCGCACTGCTGGCACCCGTTATGTTGGGATCGTCGCTCGGCTTCGCGTAATGGTACAGCCCCATATAGACTCCCGCGCCCTTGGCGCCGGATTCGTGCGTGGCAATATACGCATCAATATAATAGGTTCCCTCCGTCGCCTTGGTCCAGGCAAACTTCACGCCCGCATTCGTCAGTTGCGCCCAATTGACGCTTGGCTGGTAACTCGACATGTCACAACCCAATGGGCGCTGCGCCTGCACAGAGGTGGAAACCAGCAGGGCAAGGCAGAAGCTCAAACCGCCGAGGACAAAAGGTGATATTCTTCGCATCATGAATTCAAGGGTTGACAGATCACGTCGGCGCATAGCCATTATAAAATTAATTTAACCCAAGGGTCTCAGAAAGGCAAGGATTTCGCCGCCGAAAACAACAAAAACCTGCAAGAATATTAATTTCTCCCGGGTTTTGGTTGACAGTAGCGACCGATGCAAGCATGGTTTTGGCAGCATTGCATTCGTGGAACATGATACAATCGTACAATAACGCACCAAAGTGGCGCTCCCCAATCGCGTGGCTCGCGCTGGCAGGAATCGCATTGCCATTGTGGGTGTGCGGATGCGCCCACCGCGATTTGAGCGGGGGACGGGAAGTGGAAACCACGCTGCCCAAGTTGACGGCCCTGATGACCGGGCCCGCCGCCTCATGCTTGACCAACCTCGCTGGCTTCGAATCGGACTGTGTGATAACGCTGGATAACAGCGCGGAGCGGCCGCGGAAATATATGGGCCGGATTTTCGCGCGCGGGGAAAAGCTGCGCCTGGAGACAGTTCCCAAAGGGTCCAAGTCCGCTGGCGCAAGTGAATTCGGTGTGATTTGGGATGTGGCTTCCAACCGGGGATGGGTTTTTAGCGACGCCTTGCAGGGATATGCCGCGCTGGCAGGAACGGCGCAATTCACGAACCTGCTGACGACACCGCTAACCGGACAACCGGAACGGTTGGAGGGGCGCGCCGTTGACCGCGCGGAGATGACGGCCTGGGGAGAAGCTGGTCAAAAAGCCGTCCTGCAATTAATCAGGGCTCCAGACTTGGGCAATTTGTCGTTGCAAGTCCTTTCGCAGAATCAGCCAGGTTCATTTACCCTCACGCTGACCAAAGTCCAGCAGATCATGCCAGCGGAGGAATTGTTTCAGCCCCCGGACGGGTTCACAAAATATGCAAGCGAATCGGCTTTGCTCGACGAACTGACCGCCAGACTACAGACGGTCTTTGGCGGAGGGCATGATCGCGAACGCACACCCGGAGAAGCTGGCATGCCTGATATCCACCACCGCACGGACAGCAACGGGCCATGAAGCACCTTCGAACCGCAGGAACCTTCACCCTTCAACCTTCAACCTTCAACGCCCACATCCGAGCAACCAACCAAATTGCAACTGAGTGGCAAGAGCCTCCTCACGCCGGCTTCCACGCAATCAAGGGGCATTACGCAGCCTCATTCAAACTACCGCCGATGGGCGTGACGGAGCTAGCCGCTGCGGCTTGGGCTGGTTGGGTGAGCAACAGATCGTTTTGGAGCCGAATATAAGCCTGCTGCGCGACGGCTATATTGCCGGTACGCAGGGCATTTTGCAGGTCGGCATAATCCGTGCCCGCCAAGGTGCTGCTCGTAGCGGGACGAGTGACGGTCAACAGCATACCCAGAGGCAGGCTTGATGACATGGTTGACCGCGCACTCGGAGCCGTTGGAAGATTTGCTCTTGTGGAGGGCCGCGAATTGGCGCCGACTTTGACCGACTGCACCGTTTTTACCGTACTGCTTGCCAAGCTGACCCGAAAAGCGGCCCCAATCCGGATTGGACTGGTCACCGAGGTCACACTGGCTGCGCTGTGCATGCTGAGAGCATAACCCATCTTCTGCCATTTTGCAAATTGAATGGGTGCTATTTTCTCTGACCCCGGCGAAAATCCGCAGGCGGGCGAATGGGCGGCGGGAGCGGGTTCTTTTTAGCCGGCGGCAGCCGCGTCGGTTTCACACGGATAGGCGGCGGCTTGGGCCAGTTCTTTTCCGCATATTGCGACATTTCGGCGGCCAACTGCTCCACCGATTGGGCGGCGGGTGAGATCGTCTGGCCAATTTCGGCCTCCAGCCTGCCGGCTCGCTGGGCAAGCACATCTCCGACGCGCGTCGCCGCCTCGCCGATTTTCATTTCGGGAAACTTCATCTCGCCCAGCGCAAAATCCTTGAACGAGCCCAGCGACTCCATGAGGTCGCCGATTTTAGGCGGCGCGACGTTTCCCGGCAGCCCCGGCGAAGCGTGCGTTTGCAGCGTCTCATAACCATTGACCACCCAGTCAAGCTGTCCGGTCTCCAAGTCCAGCATCAGGCCATGCACGGGAATTTTCGGGCCGATGAGCGGGCTGTTGCGGATGAGGTCGCAGGCCTTGATGACGTTCGCGCGTTCGCTCCCAAACGTGCCGAAGAAGTCGTTGATGTTTTCCGGCAGGCGGCTGCGGTCCACGCCCAGCGCCTGGAGTTTGTCCAGCAGTGCCATCGTGGGGGTCTTGCATATCTGGCAATCGGTGTGCCCGATGACGGCGATCTCGCGTCCGCCCTTGACGGCGCAGGACAGCGCCAGCGAGCGCATAGTGCTGCTCAGGGTGCTGGTGATGATGTTGCCCGCATTGCGCAGCCAGATGAACTGCTCCGTGGGCAGGGCCAGCGCGTTCGGAAAATAGGCGTTCAGGCGCGGATCCACGCAGGTGAGCGCGACGACCGGCAGGGCGTCCGCATAATCAGCCGGATGCAGTCCGGCGCCGGCATCACCGGCCACCGCGCGGTGATTGGCGTCAATGATGGATTCGAAGAGGCGCATGGTTAATTATGATTTTTTGATTCGCTTCGTCGCTGCTGGACTTGGATATTTTCCTTCTCGCTTCAAAATTCCACGCTCTTCAATGCGCATTGGACTGTTCAGTTTAAGGAGACGCACGGTGGCTTCGCCCACCGGCGTTTTCCAAGCAATGCGCACGCCCACCAACCGAAAATGATCGCACCAAACATCGGTTCGCGGATTGAAAAGGCGGATGTACTGGCCTGTCGCCTTGTCAATGGAACCGATATCGCTTCCCTTCTGGCGGTTGCATACTGCACACGCCAGCGCCAGATTTTCCGAGGCCGTCGGCCCGCCGTGTTTTTCGCTGACGACGTGGTCCACCTGACAGCCGACATAAACATCGTCCGCGTGTATCAGACATTACTCGCAGACAAATTCCGCCCGGCGCTCGACCGCGCGCCGCAATCGCGCGGAAATTCGGCTAACCATGCGACAGATGACCGCGGGCTTTCGCCTTGGCCAGACGCATGATGTGTTCCAGGGTCATAAAATCATCCAGTTCAGACTTTTCATCAGGCGGCAGGCCGTCATTCTTTTCCTTGCGGATGAGGTCTTCGACGCGTGCTTTGGCCTCCGGCGACGCTTGAAAGTCCGCCACGCTTCGGACACTCGGCCCACCGGCAATGAATTCAACAATTTCGTCGTGCGCTTTCATAAATCATAAATCAACTTCCTTCAAACTAAACCGCGGCCCTGAAAAAAGCCAGCGCGTCCGCAAACCCGGCCGGATGCAGTTCGGCGCCGGCATCACCGGCCATCGCGCGGTGACTGGCGTCAAGCATGGATTCAAAGAGGCGCTTGATGAAAAATCAGAGAGTAAACATTCCCGAAGGGATTCATCCATGACTAAATAAGCTGGATGTTTCACGCTCTGAAATTTTGTTTCCACTGACTCTTATTCGCACATGGTTCATGCCGCCTTTTTCCACGGCTGCAACGGCGGCGGGTCGAAGGCGGACGCGGGCGGGGGTTCTGCCGGCAGCAGATACCAGAGCGCCAGATAGAGGACCACGCCGGCAAATGCCGTGAATACCGTCGCCAAAACCCACACCACGCGCAGCCGGCCGGAATCCAGGCCGAAATTCATTGCCAGCCCGCCGCAGACTCCGGCAATGCGGCGGTCATCGTTGGAACGGGTCAGTTTCATGGCTTCGGGGGCGGTATCCACACCGAGTTTCGCTTGGGATGGCCGATGAAAAAATACAGGATGGCACCCAAAACATGCACGAACACCAAGATCAGCACCCAGGCAATCTTCTCGCCTTCACTCAGTCCCTTGTTCTGGACGGCGGAAATCAGCATCCAAATCCAAAAAATCAATGAGGCCAGCGCGATGGGGATCACCACGGCAAAAATGAGCAGCAGCACGATCACTCCGCCGAGGTCACTTGGGTCAATTGCCGCGAGCATAGTATTTGTTTGGTTAAAGTTTGAATTCTTCCCTTACGATTGCGAGAAGCTGGCTGTCTTTTTGCGCGTCCTGGTCGGTGGAGAGCAATTCCTCGAGGTCGTTGCAGGCCTTTTGGCGAATGTCCTGCGTTGGGAAATGCCGGGCAATGTCGGCCACAAAATCGCGAGTGACTTGTGGCGAACCAAGATGCTGCCGGGCGCGGGTGAAACTGGCATCAAGAAACTTGTCCCGCGCGCTGTCGGACGGGAATTTGATCGTATTCACCACGCTTTCAATTTTTGCCTCTTTAGCGTTGGCCAGGTTGCCATTGGCATACATGCCGATGACCAGCAAATCGAGCAAAGTCTGCTTTTGCTGGTCGTTGAATCCGGTAAGGTTCATATGTATTGATTCACTTGGTTTCGGTTTCGTCTTTCGCCATAGCCTTTTTGAGGGCGGGGACTTGTTCGAGGAGTTTCTCGAACTTGACGCCGGTGAGACTTTCGATCACGGGCGGCAATTGCGCGATGATTTGGGTGACGTCGCCGGTGAGTTTGCTGGCGCCGCCACCGGGGCCGCTGCCGCTGTTGATGATGACGATCTTCTCGGTCTTGGCGAGCGGTTCGCTGATCTTGCCCGCAACTTCCGGCAGCACGCGCACGATCATTTCGATGACCGCGGCTTCGTTATAATTCTTAAAGGAATCGGCCTTGGCTTGCATGGCGGAGGCAGTCGCCTTGCCTTGCGCCTCGATGACCGCAGCTTCCGCCAGACCACGCGCCTTGTTCGCTTCGGCCTCGGCCAGTCCCGTGGCCTTGGCAACGTCGGCATTGGCAAAACCCGTGGCCTTGGTCGCGGACGCGGCGCCGGCGGCCTCGGTTTCGAGCTGGAATTTCCTGGCCGCCGCCAGCGTCTCGACCTTGTAGCGCTCGGCATCGGCCGGCTTCTGGACGTTGGCTTCGAGTTCGCGCTGCTTGCGGAGAATTTCCTGCTGTTGCAGCTCGATCTGCTTCTGCTTCTCGATGATCTGCACCTGCACTTCCTCGGCCTTCACGAGCTGCCCGGTCTTGAACTTCTGCAAATCGTAGGCGAGGTCGGCCTCGGCTTTTTTCTGGTTCACCGTGGCCTGATACCCGGCGACGTTGCTCTGGTAGTCGCGTTGCGCCTCGGCAATTTTTGAATCGGCGGCGAACTTTGCCTCCTGCCCGGCCTGCGTGGCCTGGGACGATTTGATCATGGCGTCGCGGTCAGCCTCGGCCTGGGCGATCTGCGCGTCACGCTTGACCTGGGCGATGCGCGGTTTGCCAAGCGCGTCGAGGTAGCCCTGCGTGTCGCGGATGTCGCGGATGGTGAAGCTCACGATGCCCAGGCCCATGTTGGCCATGTCCCCGGCGGCAACTTCCTGCACCTTGGAGGCGAAGGCGTCGCGGTTTTGGTAAATTTCCTCGACCGTCATCGTGCCCAGAATCGCGCGCAAATGGCCCTCGAGCGTCTGCATGGCGACGCTTTTGATTTCTTCGGTGGACTTGCTCAGGAACTGCTCGGAGGCGGTCGCGATGGAAATGTCGTCGCCTTTGATTTTCACCTGGGCCACGCCATCCACTTTCACCGGCACACCTTTGCTCGTATAAACTTCCGGCGTCTGCACATCAATGGTGAGGATTTCCAGGGACAGAATGTCCACCTTCTCATAGACCGGCCAGACGAAGCGCCCACCGCCCTTGACGATGCGGAAGCCGACTTCGCGCGTGTTGCCGTCGGGGTCGAGGACCTTGCGCTTGCGCCCGGAAATGACGAGCACCTGGTTGGGGCCGACCTTCGTGTAGCGGCTGGCCCAGATGCCGGCAAATATGAAGACCACAAACAGCACCGCGACGATGCCGCCCACTACTTTGAGGGCGTCGGTTAATTCAGCGAACATGGGAAGGGATTGCATTTATTATCTCCTGTTTTCTAGTTTGGTTAATCAACGACATCGACAAAAAATTGGGTCCCGACGATTTTGGTGATGCGCACGCTCTGGCCGGCGCCGACGAACTTGCCATTGGTTGCCCGGGCGGGAGCGGTGTAGCGCGTGCCGCCCTGGACATAAGCGATTTCGCCCACGGCATTTTCGGGAATCGGCGTGACGATGGAAGCGGCCTGGCCCACCAGGGAGCAGACGTGAGATTCGCTGGAGCTTTCGGTTTTCTTAAACATTGCGTTGAACAGCCAGAATACCAGCAACGCGATGAGTCCGCCCGCCATGGCGGATAACGGCGCACTGACCCAATGGCTGCTGGTGGCGGGAATGCTCTGCAAAATCAATCCGCACGCGCCAAAGGCCGTCACGAACGAAGCCATGACCGTGGGGCTGAAGAAGGAAATGCCCGGCACACCACTTTGATCAAAACCCGCCTCCGCATGGCCGCCCGTGCCCACGTCCCCGCCGTCGTGCCCGCCGAAGAGATGTCCGGCGACCGCGCTCACTATCGAGAACACCAAACCGACTACCAAACAGATCAGATAAATCATCATAAGTCCGCTCCGTGCTGGTTTTGAGACATAATTAGACCACCAAACCCGCTGGCATAGCAAGCAGGAAGCACGAGCAAATTGTCGGTCTGCCGCTTCACCCCGCCATCAAACCGCATTTCCCGGAAGAAATCATTGATAATTTTGGCGGAAGATTGGAATTGGTTGCAGGGGCCTGCTGGACCCACGAGGGGAAGAATAGGACACATGCGACGAATGGGACTGAAGGTCGGCCGGCTTGCCAGCTTTATTTCCTTTGAAAAATGGCTGAGACACGTTTATAAAAGCGCGTGAAACAATCCGATCATTCCATAATCCACCGGTTGAGTTTTATGCGCGCACAATTTTTTTTCACCTGCTGGCTGGCGGCGGGCAGCCTTTGGGCCTCCGGGATGCAGCCGGAACAATTACGTTGCGAATTACTGGAAAATCCGCTGGGAATTGATGCGGCCCAGCCGCGATTGAGCTGGGTTCTGAATACGACCGAACGCGGGCAGCGGCAGACCGCATACGAGATTCTGGCGGCCAGCAACGCGGAAGACCTGCTGCCCGGCCGGGCGGAGCTGTGGGACAGCGGCAAAGTGGTTTCCGATGAATCCGCGTTCATTCCTTATGCGGGCAAACCGCTGGCGTCAGGGAAGCTCTGCTTTTGGCGGGTCCGCGTCTGGGACAAGGCCGGCAAACTTTCCGGCTTCAGCGCGAACGCCACCTTTGAGACGGGATTATTGAAGACGGACGACTGGCAGGCGCAATGGATCGGGAACACGACCAACGTGGACGCGAAAGCCGCCCCGATTTTTCGCCGGGAGTTTTCATTGGACGGGAAGATCAAACAAGCCCGCGCCTATTTTTGCGGACTCGGCTATGGCGAACTGCGCGTCAACGGTCAGAAGGCCGGCGACCATTTCCTTGATCCCGGCTATACCCGCTACGACAAGCGCGTGCTTTACGTGACCCAGGACATCACCCCGCTTTTGAAACGCGGACGGAACACGATCGGCGTGATGCTCGGCAATGGCTGGTTCAACGTGCAAGCCAAGGCCGCCTGGGATTTTGACAAGGCGCCGTGGCGCGCCGCGCCCAGGCTGCTATGCTCGGTGCACATCGAGTTTGAAGACGGCCGGAAAGTGGTGGTCGGCAGTGATGGAAATTGGAAGTGCACCACCGGCCCGATCGTTTTCAACACCATCTATGGCGGTGAAATCTACGATGCCCGGCTGGAAACGCCCGGCTGGGACAGCCCCGGCTTTGACGACTCAGCGTGGCCTTCCGCGCTCCTGGTCGCCGCGCCCAAGGGCAGACTGGTCGCGCAGGCGATGCCGCCCATCAAAGCCGACGGTGAATTCAGCCCAGCCAGGCTGTCAGAACCCAAGCCGGGGATATTTGTTTTCGACTTCGGCCAAAACCTGGCCGGGTACGCCGATCTGAAGGTGCGCGGGCCGGCGGGGGCGCGGATCACGATGAAGTATGGCGAGCGCTTGCAGACCAACGGCATGCTCGACCAACGCGACATTGCCGTCCACCTGGCCCGGTTCGATGCCAGCCAGCGGTTTCAAACCGATACCTATATTCTCAAGGGTCAAGGCACGGAGCGCTGGCATTCACGCTTCGCTTACTACGGCTTTCAATATGTTGAAGTCACGGGATTCCCCGGCAAACCGGACCGCGAAAGCCTGCGCGCCGTGGCCACCCACTCGGCGGTGCCAGTCGCCGGCAACTTTGAATGTTCCAATCCACTGCTCAACAAAATTTGGCGGGCGGCGCGCTGGTCTTACTTGAACAACTTGCAGGGCATCCCCACGGACTGCCCGCACCGCGAAAAAAATGGCTGGACGGGCGATGCCCAGCTCGCGTGCGAACAGGGTCTGTTCAATTTCGATGGCGCGTCGGTCTATGAAAAGTGGCTGAACGATCTCGACGATGAGCAGCAGCCAGGCGGGGAATTGCCGGGCATCGTGCCGACAAGTGGCTGGGGTTACCAATGGGGCAACGGCCCGGCGTGGGACAGCGCATTTCTGCTGATTCCACTTTACCTGTATCAATACCAAGGAGATGCGCAGCCCCTCCGCGCGCATTATGACGGCATGAAGCGCTACGTGGATTATCTCACTCGCGCCGCCAAGGACGGCATCGTCAGCATCGGCTTAAACGATTGGGCGCCTTATCAAACCGCGACGCCGGCGGACATCACCTCCACCGCCTATTACTATCGCGACGCCCTCGTGGTTTCGCTCGCGGCCTCACTCTGTGGCAAGAGCGACGATGCCGCCCGCTACGCGGAATTGGCGGGAGAGATCAAAACGGGATTCAACCGTCATTTCTATAACCCGACCACTGGACTGTACGGCAACGGCAGCCAGACGTCGTTGAGCTGCGCGCTCTATCAAGGATTGGCCGAACCGCAAAACAGCAGACGGGTGTTGGAGAGTTTAATCGCGAACATCGAGGCGCGAAACCATCACATTGACGCGGGCATTCTCGGCTCGAAATACCTCCTCAACGCGCTGACCGAGGGCGGGCGTTCCGACGTGGCGTACCGGGTCGCGGCGCAAAAAGATCTGCCCAGCTGGGGCTGGTGGATCGAGCAAGGAGCGACGACGTTGTGGGAGGAATGGAATGGCACCTCCTCGCGCAACCACATCATGTTCGGCGAGGTCGCGGCTTGGTTTTATAAGGCGCTTGCCGGCATCAATCCTGATCCTGCCGCGCCGGGCTTCAAACATTTCTTCATCCGGCCGCGGGTCGTTGGCGATCTGACCTTCGCGCGGGCGGAATACAATTCCATTCACGGAAAAATCGTCAGCAACTGGAGACGTGAAAACGGAAAATTTAATTTACAAGCGGTCATCCCTCCGAACACCACCGCCACCATCTATGTTCCGGCAGCCGCGGCAGATAGCGTGAAAGAAGGCCGGGGAGCAGCCGCGGGTGCAAAAGGCTTGCAGTTTTTGAAATTGGAGAATGGTTGCGCGGTCTTTGAGGCGCTGCCAGGGAGCTATCATTTCGTGAGCCAATAAATCCAATGTCGCCCGCCCCGCCCTTGATTCTCCTCCCACCGGGAGAAGAAATGCAAGCGGAGGAGTCCGGTTTTTCTAAATCGCCTCCACCAAGCGATTCATTTCGAGCTCCTGCTGCTCGATGGATTCCACGAGTTTGAACTGCGTGCGGCAGCGATCGAGGTTATGGCCTTCGCGGTGGACCTTGAAATAAACGTCGCCGGCCAGAAAATCCGTGAGGAAACGGAGGCCGATCTCAAACGTGATAAGTTTGCCGGCAAAGGGCAGAAGTTTTTTTTCCGCCGGGGTCAGGAATTCCGCCGCGGCACTCAAATAGCCGCGCGCGAGGGCCTCGAACATCGGAAATTGCATGGTCACCTTCGATAGGTCGCGCTCGTCCTCCTTCGTGGAGCTGGTGGAAGTCCGCACGAGGTCGCCGAAATCATAAAGCGCGAGACCTGGCATTACGGTATCCAGGTCAATCACGCAGATCCCCTCGCCCGTGGCGTCGTCGAGCATGACGTTGTTGATCTTGGTGTCGTTGTGCGTGACGCGCTCGGGGAGGCCGGCCTCGAGCAGCACGCCGCAAATCGCCTTATGTCGGAGAGCAAACTCGATTTCGAGCAGCGCGAGCCGGGCGCGGTTGGCGGCATCCGCGGACAGCGCCTTCTCCAGCGCAGCGAAGCGCCTGGGGGTGTGATGAAAACCGGGGACGGTGTCATGCAGTCGCGGGGCGGGCAGATCCGCAAGCAGGGTTTGAAACTGGCCGAACGCCCGGGCCGCCCTGAAGGCCTGGGCGACCGATTCCACCAAGTCGTAGGTTTTGGCCCGTTCGATGAATACATAGACGCGCCAGTGGTTGCCGTCCGGGTCCGCATGCCACGCGCGGCCATCGCGCGCCGGGAGGAGTGTGAGCACGCGGCGGCTGACCTCTGGCTGGCCCGCGAGTTTGGCGGCGAGATGCGTGGTGACGCGCTGGACATTTTCCATGAGCGCCACGGGGGTTTTGAATACATTGTGGTTGATGCGCTGAAAAATGTAGCGCACGCGCTGGCCGCCCTGATCGTAATTGACGCAGTAGGTGTCGTTGATGTGGCCGCTGCCATACGGGGCGGCATCCAGATAATCGCCGGCGATTTGGAACTGCCGCGCTATGGCACGCACATCATGGTTTGGATTCATTTTGTTTTGTTTCCGAGCCGTGGTCTTTGCTTATCCCGACCCTTTCAGAGCTGGTGAATTAATTTGTGCCCTGACCCAGCGCAGCCCCGGACCCTCCTCACGTCCCGGCGGCTGTTAGGGACGCTTGAGCGTGCGAAACTCGCGCCATTCGGGCTCGTTGTCGAAGATCCACCGGTAATAGTCCACTTCAGTTAATTTGGCCGCGGCGGCTTCGTCCACCACCACGGTGCAACGGGCGTGCAGTTGCAAGGCGGTGGCGGAAACCATGCCGGAGATGGGCCCTTCAATCGCCCGGGCCACGATGTCCGCCTTTTCCTCGCCAGTGGCCAGGAGGAGGCAGCGGCGGCATTCCAAGATGGTGCCCACCCCCATGGTGATCGCGCGGCGGGGCATCTTTTTCTCGCCGCCAAAAAGCGCCGCGTTTTGCGCGAGGGTTATGGGCGTAAGCGCCTTGACTCGCGTGCGCGAGCGCAACGCGGACAACGGCTCGTTGAATCCGATGTGGCCGGCCTTGCCGATGCCGAGCAATTGGAGGTCTATGCCGCCGCATCGGAGGATGGCCTTCTCATAGAGTTCACATTCCCGATCGAGGTCCTCCGCCATGCCGTTGGGCAGATGCGTATTGCGCGGATCAATGTTCACATGCCGGAACAAGTGATGATCCATGTAATGGCGGTAAGAATTGCGATCCGACGATGGCAGCCCAACATATTCATCCAAGTTGAAAGTCCGGCAAAGGGAGAAATCAAGTTTCTGCTCCCGATGCTTTTGGACCAGCCGCTGATAAACCCGCTCCATGGTTTTGCCCGTCGCCAGGCCGAGCACCAGATGCGGATTGCCGCGCAACTCGCGCGCCACCACACGCGCGACCAAGCCGGCGGCGGCGTCCGGATCCGGTTGGATGATGACTTCCATTTGTCAATGACCCTCAGGCCAGGCCGAATTCCTTCTTGTTCTGCTCGCAGGAGACCAGCACCGGCTGGGCGGACAACTTTGCCTTGAGGAGCGACTGTTCATCCGCGCCAGCGGCCAACGGCAGGGCAACTTGCCCGCCTTCGACTGCGGAACGCTGCATGGCCAGCATGACTTCGGCGCCGAGCAGGGCGTGCTCCAGGTTGCATTGGTGGACTTTTTTGTCGTCATCCAGCCAGTCGGCCATTTCCTGGATGTAAGGCGGCATGTCCAAGTCGTAGTTCATCAAGCCTTCGCCGCTTTCAAAGCCGCGGCTGCGGGTGACCGCGCGCCAGCCGCCGTTCGTGAGCACCTCGGCAAAGCCTTCCGTGCCCTGCGCGCCGATGCGGTTTTTGCCCCACCACTTGCCGACCTCGGGCTGATCGGGCGCGCCGGCGCCGCACTCGTAGATGCCCCGCACACCATTGGCGAACTGCACAAAGCCGCCAATGTAATCGGGCGAAGGATGATTGTCGGTGAGCTTCGAACGGCCGGCCGCCTGCGCCATGGCCCAGGTGGCCGGGGAATAATCGTTGTACCACATCGAGTAATCAATCAGGTGACTCAGCATGTGAGTCATCCAACCGGTGGCGGTGCCATAGACGGTGTGAACCCTCCCGAGCGCGCCGCTGGCGACAATTTCTTTCACCTTCTGGTAATGCTTGCCATAGCGGTGCTGGTGGCTGACGACGGCCTTGGCGCCCGCCTGGCGGATGCGGTCGCGGAGGGTGAGCGCCTCGGCGCTGGTGAGGGCAACCGGTTTTTCAAACGCGATGAGTTTCGCACCGCTGTCCAGCGCGGCTTGGATCATGGGCAGGCGCAGATTGGGCAGCGTGCAGAAGCAGAAGACGTCCGGCTTCACGGTTTGGGCGAGAGCGGCGGCATCCGAACCGGTCTGCGGTCCGCCCAGCTTGGTGGCGGCGTCCGCGAGTCGTTTCGGGTCAATGTCGCAGATGCCGGCGACGCGGAATTTGGGATTGGCGTTAAAGGCGGTGGCGTGGTGCATACCGCGCTTGCCCATGCCGACGACGAGGACAGAGTAAGGTTTCATAAGTGCAGGCTTGAAATAGCGGGGTATTGAAGCGCACTCCAACACCCCGCGGATTCAGTTCATTATTTCTCGGCCTGGTCCCATTCCAGGCACTTGGCCACGACGTAATCCACTTCCTCGGCCTTGAGTTCGGGATACATCGGCAGGCTGATGCAAGTGGCGGCATTGTGTTCCGCGTGGGTGAGCGGACCCACGACGCGCGCACCCTTGCCCCAGGGGTAGCCGGGCTGCTGGTGAATGGCGATGGAGTAATGCGTCTTGGCGTCCACGCCGGCGTCGTTGAGGAATTTCAGGAACGCGTCGCGCTTGGCCGGATCCTTGGTTTCGATGACATAGAGGTGCCAGACGTGGCGGTAACCCGGTTTGGCGTAGGGCAGATCAAAGGATTTTGCGCCTTTGAGTCCGGCGGTGTAACGGGCAGCCCACTGGATGCGCTCGTCGTTCCACGCGTGAATGTGCTTGAGCTTGGCGCTCACCACACCGGCCTGGAGATCATCGAGCCGGCTGTTGAAGCCGAAGCTGTGGACGTTGCGGGCGGGCGAGCCGTGGGCGCGGAGCAATTTCGCCACGCGGTTGACCTGCTCGTTATTGGTCACGATTGCGCCGCCGTCGCCAAAGCAGCCGAGGTTTTTCTGGATGATGAAGCTCGTGGCCACGGCGTCGGAAAGCTCGCCGATCTTGAACGTGTCGCCCGCGGCATCAATGCCTTGCGCGTTGTCCTCGATGACCCATAGCTTGTGCAGGTCGGCAATTTTCTTGATGGCCGGCATGTCGGCGCACTGGCCGTAGAGGTGAACCGGCATGATGGCGCGCGTCTTGTTGGTGATGGCCGCCTCGATTTTGGCAGGGTCGATGCATTTGGTCTTGGGATCGCAATCCACCAGCACCACCGTGGCGCCGGCAATCCAAATAGCCTCGGCAGTCGCGAAAAAGGTGTTCGCGTTGGTGATGACCTCGTCGCCCGGCCCGATCCCCAGCGCCATGAGCGTAAGCCAGAGGGCATCCGTGCCGTTGCCGCACGGAATGGAATACTTTGTGCCGGAAAATTCCGCGAATTCTTTCTCGAACTGCTTGTTCATGGGACCATGAACATACTCGCCGCTGGCCAAGACCTTGGCGATATTGGCATCAATTTCCTTCTGAATGCGCTGGTACTGGCGCGTGTGACCATAGAATCCAACTTTCATTTGTCTAACTCTCTTTCGTGTTTATTGGTTGTTGTTGTTACGTTTGCTATCAAATCAATCTGCCTTCGGAGCGCGGACCTTAGCCCGCTTCAGCGTCCGTTTGCGTGGCTGGGCCGATGGGGCATCATTGCCGCGCGCCGTCCTCAGTAGCCCAGCCGTTTCGCCAGGCGATTGCGGACGTCGTTTTCAAATTCCCGGATGTGCTTCGCCACGAAATGAATGATGTCCATCGTCTCGTCCGCCACCACCGGTGTCAAGTCCATCCCAAAAATCAACTGATTGGCCTTGTCCGTGGCGTGCGACTCAAAAAAAGTCGCGTTCGCCGCGCGACGTCCGTGGGTGGCGAGGTCATAGCGCTTGCCGCCGGCAATCTGGGAATCGAACACTCCGTTCAAGGCCCCTGAAAGATGGTCGCGGCCGCTCACATCCATCAGAACCTTTTGCGCATCGCTCAACCAATCGAGATTGCGCCAGATTTCGCAGCCAATGACTCTTTTCGGGCGCTGCCGGCGCGGTAGTTCGCGCATGGCCTGCAAGGCGGCGACGGCCACGCCGATGTGCGTGTCATGCTTGTCTGCCGGATTGTGAGTGTACACAACTTCCGGCCGCGTCGCCACGAGAATGGCCTTCAAATCATTTTTCAAAGCCGGGTCCGCAGCGCTTTTCACCGCGCTGCTGGGATAATCCAGTTGGATCATCGCGGCATATTGGCCAATGATGGCGGCGTTGTCCTGCTCGATCCGGCGCACGGCCATCATTTGGGCGTCCGTATGGCGTGCGTACACGCCGCTGCGGGAACTGCCGGCGCCGTTGGTGCAGGTGACGCCGCCGAACCATTTCTGTTGATTGGCGAAACATTCAAGGATGCCGTGGAACGCCATGAATTCCAAGTCGTCCTGGTGGGCCCCGATGCCCAGGTGGGTGATGCGTTTGAGCGCGGCGGTGACGGGCTTGCCGTCCGGAACAAAAATCCGCGCGGTGGATCGATTCAATTTCATAAAACTATTTTTTGGCCGCCGGCAAACTGGCCGCCGCCACCGCCTGGCCCACGCGGCGGGATTTTTCGTCGGGCACGTGCAGCGAAATCCTTTTTGCCAGCGCCGGGAATTCCCCGTGCAACACGGCGCGGGCGCGCGCGATCATGATGTCGCCGCCCGGGCCCGTGGTGACTCGTCCCAGGATCAGCACGTCGTCGAAGTCATAAAAGTCCGAATAATGTGCCAGGGCGTAGCCGAGATACACGCCGATGGTTTCATATATTTTTGCGGCACGCTGGTCGCCCTGCGCCATCAGGGTCTGAACTTCCTTGAGCCGCTCGGGCAGGCCCAGGTTTGCGGGCAGGGGAATGCCAGCTGCGGGCAAAAGATGGTTGACCGCCTGCTGCGAAAAATACATCGCGCCCACGCCGCGGTCGCCGGACCATTCATCGGCGGCGGCCCCGGGATTGTAATCCACGGGCGTGAAGGCCAGTTCATTCAGCCAGCCGAGGATGCGGCCGTGTTTGTCCATGAAGCCGCCCGCCTCGCTGGAACCCATGGCAATGCCGAGCATGCCTCTTTTGTTGAGCGACAAGGCGCCAGCCAGCGCCGTCACGTCCCCGTCGTTCATCACCACCACCGGCACGTTCCATTCCTTGCGGATGCGTTTAAAAATTGCCGCGGCCTTCGGATAATCCCGCTTGGGCACGGCGCGCAGCAGCGAGGCCACCCGAATTTCGTTGTCCACAATGATGCCGGCGGAACTGCCGCCAATGGCGTCCACCCGCGGCAGGCGCGCGGCGGCGCGATGCAGGGCGGCGGAAATATGATGATAATGATAGTCGGGATTCGGCTGGTTCTTGGGATCCCATGGCGCCTCCTCGGTAAACACCGCCTCGCCGTTCACCACGGCGGAGACCTTGTAATCGCTCGCCCCCAGATCGAATCCGATGCGGCAGCCTTTAAGGTGGCCGCCGGCGGAAATTTGCATTTCCCTGCCCTGCGGCACACTGGACGCCGAGGTGACCACGACTTGGAATTTCTTGCAGTATCCCCATTGCATCATCTGACAGTCAAATTTCCGCGGGCCGCGCAGTGAATAGGTCCGCTTGATGAACTTGCCGATGGCACTTGGGCCGCCGATGTAAACTTTCCAGCCGCCGAATGCCCAAAGCAGAAACTTCAGGGTCCGCTCGACATAGCGCAAAGTCGCTTCGTCCGCATCCGGACGGACGATGGTTTCAAAGCGCGAGATGAAGCCGTTTTCACGTTCGAGGCCGATCACCAAGGGCACAGCGTGGCCTGATTGTCTGGCGGCGCCGACGTATTCGCGGTTGACTAGCACGGCGGGCTGAAAACCCGGGTCAAGCGGGGGTGTGAATTTCGGGATCATTTATTTGTGGCGGCGGCGCCGTCGTCCAGCATGGAACTGCGGAAGTTCACGCCGAGCCGATCGAGACGCTGTTCATCAGCTTTCAGGCGGCGCTTGAAATCGTCAAAGTTGCGCGACTCCTTGGGCGACCAAGTGACTTCCGAAAGCGCGGACAGGCGTGGAAAAGTCATGTATTCCAGGTGTCGCAAATTCGGAATGTATTCCGTCCAAAGATTGCCCTGCGCGCCGAGGATGTGCTGCTGAAATTCCGGGGCAAGCCCGGCGGGAATCGGCTCCAGGGCATAAACTTTTTCCAGCGGCAGAAATCCGCCGATGGCGCGCGGCTCGGCGGCGTGGTCGCGCGACTGGTAATGATCAAAATAGCAATTCGATGTCGGCGACATCACCACGTCGTGGCCCTGGCGGGCGGCTTCGCGGGCGCCGCCAATCCAGTCCATCACCGTGGCGTTTTGCGCAAGGCCGCCCTGCAAAATCTCACTCCAGCCGATGAGTGATTTGCCCTTGGCGTTCACGATTTTTTCAATGCGGCGGATGAACCAGCTTTGGAGTTCCTCCTCATTTTTCAGGCCTTCGCGTTTCATCAAGGCCTGGCAGGCCAGGTCGTTTTTCCATGGCTCCTTCGGCACTTCATCGCCGCCGATGTGGATGTATTTTCCGGGAAATAATTGAGCGACCTCGGTGAGCACATTATCCAGGAATTCAAACGTTCCCGCTTTGGCGGGCGAATAAATGCCGGGGTTCACGCCGCCCTTGAGCGGGACGACAAACGGGCCGTCGCCAGTGCCAAATTCGGGATACGCGGTCAACGCTGCCAGCGAATGGCCGGGCATTTCGATTTCAGGAATGATGGTAATGTGCAGCTTCGCGGCATAAGCCACGACTTCGCGAATGTCGTCCTGCGGGTAGAACCCTCCGTAGCGCCCGTCCGGACCGTAAGCCGTCGTCGAGTCTTTCGCCAGGCCAAAGCCCACGCCATCGCGCCATGCGCCAACACTGGTTAGCTTGGGATATTTTTTAATCTCGATGCGCCAGCCGTTGTCGTCCACCAGGTGCCAGTGGAACCGGTTGATTTTGTGCAGCGCCATCACGTCCAGCATTTTCTCGACTTCCGGCTTGGTGTAGAAATGGCGGCTAACATCGAGCATCAAGCCGCGCCAGCCGAAACGCGGCTGGTCGGTGATGTTTACGCACGGAACAGCCCAGTCCGCGCCGGCCACGACCTTGGACGAAAAAATCGCCGGCGGCAGCAGTTGCAGCAGCGTCTGCACTCCGTAAAACAAACCGGCTTGCGACGGCGCGCGGATCACCACAGAACTGGCGGCGACAGTCAATTCATAGCCCTCCGCGCCAAGCCCGGAGGCGGCTCCTTTCGTGGTCAGCAGAATCCCGTTGGCGACGGGCGCGCTGGCGAACCATTTTGCGCCGGTTTTCAGTGGATAACCCGTGGCCAGGCGGAGGCGCGAGGCAAGCGCATCGCCAGTGTCAGAAGCAGCGCGGTCGGTGTAAATCCGCGTGTCCGGCAACAATTTGAACACGCCCTCCCGCCGTTCCATCTTTTGCGGCTGCGGGATGAGGGCCGGCTCGTCAACGGCCAGCGCGGTGGCTGCCAGCAATGACGCGGCAATTCCAGTAAGCAGTTTTGATCTCATGGGTTTAATCTTTCTTGGTGTCTTTCACTTGCGGGCCGTGGATGAGTTCCGGGTCCGTGGCATCGACGGCATATTTGGCCAGGAACTTTTTGGCGATGGCCACGGTGTCGCCATGCGGATGCGACGGGAAGGTCTTGGTTTCACGCGTCCAGGCATATTCCCAATCCTGGATTTTCTTGCGCACTGGCTGCTGATCGAAGGGTTCGTCCCGGCCCACTGCGTGGTTCAGCGCCGCGAGCCACATTTTCCAGCGCTCATGGTAATAGCCGCCAAGCAGGCCATTCCATTGGCGGTTGGCATAGTCGGGCCAGCATTCCGGCACCGTCCAGTCGGTAAGCAGCGCACGGGCATTCCCTTCGCAGAGATTTTTTTCCTCCCGGGTCGCGCCCCAGGCGCGCGCGTCGGCAATCCAGGCTCCGAGCAGGAATTCCTTCCGCGTGCCGGCCAGCGCATCCATGTCGCGCAGCAGGCCGAGTTGCTTAAGGCTCAACTCGCGCAAGCGCACGGCGTCCTTCGCCTGGAAGGCGCGGAGGACGGCCTGATGATAATGCGTGCCAAGGTCGGCCATGACTTCGCGGCCGAGGTCCGCCACGTCGTAGCGGTACCCATCGCTGGCGCCGCACGCGGGCGCGGCGTCGAGGAGTTGCTGCCAGGCGGCAACCGTCTGGGTTTCATCGTAAGGCGGCTTGGTGCCGGTGGACGGGCTGGCTCGCTGCGCGGGATTCAACGAAGGCCGGGCGCACAACACGGAATCATAATGCAAAATCTTCGGACCGGTCTTTTCGCGGATATTCCAAGCGGAATCAAACAGCGTATGCAGCGCGAGGCGGGCGGATGGGTCGTCCGCGCCGTACCGGCGAAGCGCATAGTCGTTTAGCCACGCGTTAAAATCCGGCGCATTGGTGCGCCACGCCTGGTCAAACAACATTTCCCAGACCGCCGGATGGGTATCGCTGCCCTCCATTAAGCCGCCGATACCGCGCATGTATCCCCTGCCCGGCCCGGCTTCCGCCAGCGCTTTGGCCGGTCCTTCAGCCGTCCAGGCGAGCTTGCTGGCCAGGTAATCGTTGCCGCCGAAATTGTGGATCGTACACCAAAGCCAGGGCGTGCCGCCAAATTGATCGCGCAAGCGCCAGTTCTCGTGGTCTTCGCAATACAGATCGAGCACCAGACATTTGCTCTTGTCCAGCGCGTCCAGCATGGGCTGGCGCGGATTGCCCAGCCACGACTGGAACACCCACGTCACGCCGGGATAGGCCCGGTTCATGGGCGCGTACATTTCCCGCGCGCAGTCCGCGAGGTCAATCCCGTTGGTCTTGCCGCCTTCATGGAAAGGATCGGCGGCGAGAAATTTCGCAGCGCCAAAATACCTCTGCTGTGAATGGTAAAACGCCGCCGCGAATTTCGCGAACCGCGGATCGGCCGGGTCCAGCATGTCAGGCCGCGTTTGCGAACCCCACGTGCCTTGCGCATGAACGCTGGCTTCGGGAAACCGCTGGCGGAAATCCGACGGTACGATGCCGTAATAGCCCTGCTGCACCGGCTCCATCCCTAGCTCGCGCATCCGGGTGATGATCTTCCGGCCAAGTTCCAACCGCCGCTTCACAATGGACTCCGGCACGGGGCCGCCGTAATCCTCCATATTCGACATGAACTGCCACGGTTGATGCGACGGCATGACAAGCCACTTCCGGACTTCGGCGTCGGTATAGCCAAACTCTTTAAGCGCGTCCACCCAGACCTGCTCCTGCCCCTCGATGATGAGCGCCAGATTGACGCCGTGCAGTGCCAAGTCATCCAATTCGCGTTCCCAGCGCGGCCAGTCCCACCACGCAAACGTATAACCGTGCGTGCAGTAATTGTAATCAAAGCGGAATTGGTATGGGCTGACGACGCGGATTTTTGTTGGCACGTCGGGCAGGCTTGCGGGCAAATTCATCTGGCTGCCACACTGCCAACCTGGATCGGCGTGGCAATAGTCTGCCAGATAGCGTTTCAAGGCGGATGCGACGGAAACACCGTTGTTGCCGCGCAGGACAATTTTGCCGTCGCGGCTTTCAATTTCAAGCACGTCCTGGCCGTGGTCGGAAGAAATGGTTTCCACGACAAACGACGCCGCTTGCCGCGGCACGATGCGGGCAATCAAACCGCGCGCCGCACTTTCCGTGTCGGCGTTCGCAATTGACAGTGAAACGAAGAACAGCGCAATTATGTGCACCGGCCGGCTCATCAGTGTTTTTTTCCTTCAAAATGTTCCTCGATTTCCTCGAGCGTCTTGCCTTTGGTCTCTGGCAGGAAGAAAGCGGCGGTGACGAAATAGACGACGGTGCAGCCGGCGAAAACAAAGAACATGGTGCTGTATCCGTATTTGCTAACCGAAGGCAGGAAAACGATGGCGATGGTGGTGGAGACGGCTTGGTTGATGAGCAGCGCGACGCTCATGCCGTTGGCGCGGATGCGCGTGGGCATCAACTCGGACAGGGCGAGCCAGACGCAGACGCCGGGACCGACGGCAAAAAATGCCATGAAAACGTACAGGCAAGCGGCGGTGATCCAGCCATTGTTTTCGCTGGGCACGGGGGTGATGAGCGCGTTCTGGATTTTTAACGGCGCGTTCTTCGCGGCGTCGAGGCTGGCGAAGGGGTTCTTGAAGAACGAATCCACCTTGCTGGATGGCAGGCAACTGTCCCGCGTGATCTCCACTTTTGCCGTCAGATCATCCGAGCGCACCACGCCGCTGGCGGCCACATAATCGCCGCAGGAGTAGATGACCACCATCGTGGACGGCCTGCCGCTGGCGGCCTTGCCGGCATCGCCGACAGTGGCCAGCAACTTGTCGGCAATTGCCTGATTGAAGGTAAAATCAACTTTCTGATCCGTGGTGACCATCGCCTGCACGGCGTCCTTTACATCCACTCGCTGTTTTTCCGTCTGCTGGAAGACCAAACCCGAGCAAATGAGCGAAATAATGATGCCGGCGCTGCCCAGTGAGAGCAGGAATTTACGTCCCTTGCGGTCCACCAGCAGGACGGCCCCGATGGTGGCCAGAAAATTTACGAAGCTAAAGGCCAGGCTGCCCAAGTGGGCGTGTTTGTCGCTCAGACCGGCTTGGATCAGGATGGTGGTATTGTAGCCGATGATCGAATTGATGCCGGTGGCCTGATTGCACGCCAGAATCACGCAAGCCATTACAAACGGAATCACATACTTGCGGCTCAGCAGCGATTCCTTGATCCGCTCCCCCGTGGAGGACGTCTTCGCCTTTTCGGCGGCGACAGTCGCCTCCATTTCCTGCAATTCGGTGCGTGCCTGCTCGTCCGTGCGAGAGCGCAGGAGCGCGGACAAAGCGGCTTCCTTGCGTCCGAGGCGAAACAACCAGCGCGGCGATTCGGCGACCAGGAAGCTGCCGAGGACGAAAAGGATTCCCGGCGGCAGCGACACCCAAAAAATGCTACGCCAGGCGGTGTCTTTGAACGCAAACAGCTTGTCGGCGTCGCCCAGTTTGGTCACCTCGTCCACGCGAAGGCTGAAATACGTGCCGATGAGCGCCGCCGCGACGAGCCCCATGACGAGCATCCATTGAAAAATCCCCGTGCCTTTGCCGCGATTTGTGGCACGGAGGCACTCTGCCAGATACAGCGGGATGACCACGCCAATCAAGCCGCCGCTGATGCCTTGGAGCAGGCGTCCGAAGACCAACGGCCAATAGCCGTGCGCCAGAGCGATCATCGGGATGCTGATGACAAACAGCAAGCCGCTCATGATCATCATTTTTTTGCGGCCCAACAGATCTGCGAGCATCCCGGCAAAGAGCGTCGAGATGACGCTGCCCAGCAGCACCGCGGCGACGATGAACGAAAGCTGCCCGGCGGTGAGCAACTGCCCATTGACCGCGCCCCTGAAGGTGGCTTGAAGATACGGTAGCGCGCCTGCAATGATGCCCACATCCACGCCGTAAAGCAGGCCGCCAAGCCCCGCGACCAAAAGCAGGAAGCGATTGTAATTCGCTTTGGAGCCGCTGGTGGCAGCGGCGGGTTCGGTCATCGCATTCATAATGATTCGCGGGGATTCACTGAGATTCAGCCGGTTCGCGCGGGAGTCTAGCCCTCCCCACCCTGCGTGTCAATGGCTATTTATCTCGTGCTAAACTGGCGAGTTGACTCAAATTAAAAGACACCGGGGAGGCTTGGAGTGCGCGAGCCCTCTGGCGCTTGCGCACGCGTGGCACGCCAACCAGCAATCAACAACCTGCGCCCGCTCGAACCTTGCTGCAAAATATGCCAAGGGGAACGAATAAAGGGAAGTGGACCGCTGGGTGTGATTTAAACTCTTGGCCGTTTAACGGCATGCCGGTCAATTTTGACCTCCGACTGGCTGGCAAATTCCTCGGCACATTGGGGGCAGATGGCATGGGAAAGAACCGCCTGGGAATGGCTGGCGAGATAAGTTTCCACCTCCTGCCAATAACCCCGGTCGTCGCGGATGCTTTTGCAAGAGGGGCAGATGGGCAGCAGACCAGTGAGGGTTCGGACCTGGTGCAGCGCGGCGGTGAGCCTTTCAATCAACTGCTGGCGCTCGAACTCCGTCTGTTTTTGTTGGGTGATGTCGCGGGTGACCGCCGAAACCCCGGTAATTTCGCCGGCAGCATTCTTGATCGGTGAAGCGATGACGAAGACCGGAATGATTCTGCCGCTTTTATGGAGCCGTTCGGTTTCCCGGATGCCAACCAGGTCGCCGCGACGGACGCGGGCCATGATATCGGACATTTCGTCGCGCCGGTTCTGCGGAAACAACGCGATCACGGAACGGCTGACGACTTCCTCCGCCCGGTACCCAAACAAGCCTTCCGCCGCCGGATTCCAGCTCACGACCAGGCCGTGAAGGTTCTGGCTGTAAATGGCATCCTCGCTCGAGTCAACAATGGCCGCGAGATGCTGCACGGCGCTTTCCGCGCGTTTGTGAAGCCGGCGGTCATGGGCCGCCTCCAACTCGCGTTCCAGCGCCGGGGCCAGCCGGGAGAGATTCTGCTTCATGATGTAATCATTCGCCCCAGCCTTCATCATCGCCACCGCCATGTCTTCGCCAAAGACACCGGAAACCATGATGAATGGAATATCGAGTCCCCGGCTGCGCAGCAGCTTCAGCGCCTCCAAGCCGCTGAACTGCGGCAGCGAATAATCCGCGATGACAGCGTCCCAGGAATGCTCTGGCAGCGCCGCCAGAAACCCCCCTTTCGTTTGCACGCGCTTCAGTTTCGGGGCGCAACCCTGCCGTTCCAACTCCACCTGCAACAACTTCGCGTCATCAGCGGAATCTTCCACCAGCAATATCTGCAAGCCATCACCAGTCATATAAACCTTTCTCCCCAAGCACGACCACTATGGCACCCCAGATTTTCCTGTCAACAGACCATCAGATACATGCCTTCTTCGCTGCGCCGAACGGCGAGGCGGCGAGCCGCACGCGCGGGAGTTTTTCCTTCACTTTTTCTCCAGTTTTGGGCGCGGTCAAGGCGATGAATTCCGCCTGGCTGCGGTGGAGCTTTTCGCCCGGGTCGGTTTTGGCGCGGCGATATACGCCGTCCGGGCCAAGCAACCGCGCCTTGACGTTGTCCGCCAGGCTCACGCGCAGGATTTCACGCACGACCCGGTCGCACAAGATGCCGTCCTCGATGGGGAAGACCACCTCGATCCGGCGGAATAGATTGCGCGGCATCCAGTCCGCACTGCCGACGAACATCTCCGGCTGGCAGGCGTTTTCAAAATAGTAAATCCGGCTGTGTTCCAGGAACCGGTCCACGATGCTGCGGACAGTGATGTTCTCGCTCAGGCCCGCCACCCCGGGGCGCAAGCAACAGATGCCCCGGACGATCAAGTCGATTTTCACCCCCGCTTGGGAGGCGGCGTAAAGCGCCTTGATAAGTTCGGGCTCCACGAGCGAATTGAACTTGGCGATGATGCGCGCGGGCAGGCCGCGCCGGGCGTGTTCCGCCTCGCGCGCGATGAGTTCCAGCAGTTTCCGGTGCAGGTCAAACGGCGCAACCACGAGCTTGCTCATGCCGGGAAACTGGCAGATGCCGGTGAGCAAGTTGAACAGGTTCGTCGCGTCCTCGCCGAATTCCGGGCGGCAGGTGAACAAGCTGAGGTCGGTGTACAACCGGGCGGTGGTGGGATTGTAATTGCCCGTGCCCAGGTGGACGTAGCGGAGAATCTTTTCGCCCTCGCGCCGCACCACCAGGGCGACCTTGGCGTGGATTTTGTAGCCGACGAGGCCATAGACGACATGCACGCCATTTTCCTCCAGTTTGCGCGCCCATTCAATGTTGTTCGCCTCGTCAAACCGGGCGCGCAACTCCACCACGGCGGTTACCTGCTTGCCATTGTTCACGGCATTCATCAGCGCGCCGACGATGCGGGGGTCGCCGCCGGTGCGGTACAGCGTCATCTTGATGGCCAGCGTGTCGTGGTCGGTGGCGGCGGTTTCGAGAAATTCCACGACGCTGGAAAAGCTCTCATAGGGATGATGGAGCAAAATGTCGCGTTCGCGAATGGCGGCGAACACGTCCTTCTGGCCCTGCAACGCCGGGGCCACGGGCGGCAAAAACGGCGGGTCGCGCAATTCGGGCGAATGGCTGCCCTGATACAAAACCATGAGCCGCGTCGCGTTTAGCGGACCGTCCACCAGATACAGATCGTCCTCGGTAAGATGCAGGGTTTTCAGCAGCGCCTCGCGTACCGGTTTGGGGCAGTCATGGGCGATCTCCAATCGGACGGCGTGTCCGCGGCGGCGCTTGTGCAGTTCCTCTTCCACCGCCTTTAGCAGGTTCGGAGTATCGCCCTCATCCACGTAGAGTTCGCTGTTGCGGGTCAGCCGGAATTGCCAGAAGCCCAGAATCCTTGTGCCGGGAAACAGGTCCGCCAGAAAATGCCCAATGAGCTGGCCGAGAAAGATATAGTCGCGGCGATCGTCTTCGCGCGGGAGTTGAATGAGGCGCGGTAAAATCGAGGGACATTGCACCACGGCCAGGTGCTTGAGCGGTTCGCCATCTTTCTCCATCTCCAGCCGCACCATCAGATTCAGCGATTTGTTCAGCAATTGCGGGAAGGGATGCGCCGGGTCAATGGCCAGCGGCGTCAGGACGGGGCGCACTTTACTGTGATAAAACTCCTCCAGCCAGTCTCGGTCCGCTTGGTCGAGGCTGTCGATTTCAAGCAGGCGGATGTTATGTTTGGCCAGCGCAGGCTGAAGTTCCGCATGCCAGCAGATGTATTTGTCGGCCACCATCTTGCGGACGCGGTGGGTGATGGCCTCGAATATTTCCGAGGGGGTGCGTCCGTCCACGCTCCGGGCGTTATTGCCGCTCTCAATCTGCTGTTTCAAGCCGGCAACGCGCACTTCGAAGAATTCATCCAAGTTGGAACTGACGATGGTGAAAAACTTGAGGCGTTCAAGCAGAGGATTCGCCGGATCGCAGGCCTCCTCCAGCACCCGCTGGTTGAATTCCAGCCAGCTTAACTCGCGGTTCAGAAAATGCTTCGGTTCACGGTTTTTTTCCATAGCTGGTAAAGGGACGGGAAGATAGCGGTGGGGTGAAGGAAATGAAAGATTGAATTCTTCTTTGACGGCGACTGTCTATTCACCTAGCATGCTTGTTTGATTTAAAGATGTTTCTCTGTGCGGTCAATTTCTCGGCACGATGTGCGGGCTTGGCGGCTTTTACGGCCTTGGGCCTTTCGGCGTCGGCGCAGCAATCCATCCAGTTTTCCAAGCCGGCAAATCAAGATCCGACCACCGCGGCGAATTCCTTTCAGCCGCCAAGCCACAAGTCCCCCAGCGCCTTCAATGCTCCCTCCTCCTCCCTCTTCGGCCAGCAAGGGCCGTCCGTGGATTTTGATGTTTTACCCGGCGGCCCCGCGCCGATTTATCCCAACGCCAATGGAGCGCAATGGCAGAAAGTGCTCCAGGACCGCAAAAATTGGGGGCTTATGACGCCGGCGCAGATTTTGGGAGTGCCCACGCCGGAATCCATCTTGGGCATAGCCGACCCACTGGAGGATCCCAACGCATCGCCGGAAGAACGGTATCTACAGCGGCAGGATCGGGACTCGGAAATGACGGCGACCAACGGCTTGCATCGCCCCAGCGCCACGCGGTTGCAAAACGATGACCGAAACCCGGGACAATTCCAAGATTGGAGTGACAACGGCCGGCTGGCTGATACGCCCGGCAGTTTGGGACCTGGCTCAATCAATTCCGGCCAGGTTCGAAACACCAGCCCCTTCTGGATCCAGAATTCAGGAACACCCTCGGGAGTGAACCAGAAACTTGACCCCACTTGGGCCAGCCCTTTTGGCACACCCGAACCGCTGCCCAAAGCCACGCCGGAACAGCTTGCGGGGATGGAGGATTTTCGCGCGTTGCTGGATCGGGAACCCCCGCAAAAACTTCCCGCCTCCGCGAACTATTACTCGCCGGCACCGGCACCGGCGAATCCATTTCTACAGTCCGGGCCGGGGTTTAACCCAGCTGGACATGCTTTCACGCCCGTGCTGAATGACATCGCCAAACCAACCGGCCTGGCGCCCTTGGCTGGCGTCACGGGGCCGCTCCCGGCTCCGGCCAAAAAGCCGGCCTTGGTGGACCCGCCACCGTGGATGTCGCCGTCATCACTTCAAAATCCCACGATGCCCCAACGCCAGTTTTGAGAAAACTCAGAACATGGAGGTGGTGAGCATGACCTGTTCGAGAGTGGTAATTCCGTCCCGCGCGCGGTCAAGCGCCACCATGCGCAGCGTCCTCATGCCTTGATTGATGGCGAGCTTGCCCATTTCCCGCGTGCTGGAGCGGGCGATGATCAGTTTGCGGATCTGGTCGCTGATGGTCATCACCTCGATGATGGCCATGCGCCCGACATAACCGGAACTTTTGCAGCGTTCACAGCCGCGCCCACGGTAGAGCTGCACGCCGTCAAACGTGGACGGATCAATGCCCAGGTCTTCGAACATCCGCGCCGGATACGTGACCGGCTCCTTGCAATGAGAACAGATGCGGCGCATCAGGCGTTGCGCGCAGGACAAAATCACCGACGATGAAATCAAGAACGGCGCGATTCCCATGTCATCCAGACGCGCAATGGCGCCAGGCGCGTCATTGCAGTGCATCGTGGAGAGCACCTGATGGCCGGTGAGCGCCGCTTCGATGGCTATTTCCGCCGTTTCGGTGTCGCGAATTTCGCCAATCATGATGATGTCCGGATCCTGGCGCAAAATCGAGCGCAGCGCATTGGCAAAAGTCAGGCCAATATCCTTTTTCGTGGGCACCTGATTGATGCCGGGAATCTGGAACTCCACCGGGTCTTCCACCGTGACGATGTTCCAGGTGGGGTTGTTCAGCTCGTTCAACGCGGAATAAAGCGTGGTCGTCTTGCCCGAACCAGTCGGACCGGTGACCAGGATCAGTCCATGCGGCGCGTCAATGGCGGCCTTGAACTGCTTGAACGTGGCCTCATCCAATCCCAGCTTGTCAATGCTGGCGGACAGATTGCTTTTATCCAGCACACGCATCACGATTTTCTCGCCATGCACGGTGGGCAGCGCCGATACGCGCAAATCGTAGTCCTTGCCGCTGACCTTGACCCGCATGCGGCCGTCCTGCGGCAGGCGGCGTTCGGCGATGTCAAGATTGCTCATGATTTTCAGACGCGAAGCCAGCGCCAGTTGCATCTGCTTGGGCGGCGGCGTGGCATCCAGGAGCACGCCGTCAATGCGGTAGCGCAACCGCATCACCTTCTCAAAGGGCTCCAGGTGAATGTCGCTGGCGCGGTCCTTGATGGCTTGGAGAATGATCAGGTTGGCCAGCTTGATTACCGGCGCTTCCTCGCTCGAGGCAGCCAGTTGGTCGAGGTTCATCTCCTCGATGGATTCCTTGACTGCTTCCAGCGTTTCGCCGTCGGTGTCCGCCTCCCGTTGTTTCTCCGCGTCCTGGATGATGTCCTCCATGGACCCGCTCTTGGACGAGTCCAGCGCGTTCAGCTTGTCGGTGATGGCCTTCTCCGAAGCGATCAGCGGGGCGATATCCAGCTTGGTGATGCGCCGGACGTCGTCAATAGCCAGGACATTCAACGGGTCGGCCATGGCCAGGTACAATTTATTCTCCAGCCGGCTGATCGGCACAACCTTGTGGTTGTGGGCCATGTCGCGCGGAATCAACTCCACCACCTCCGGCAAAATGTTGAGGCGCGCCAAATTGATCGGCGATACGTTCAGGACGCGTCCCATGCAAACCGCCAAATCGTCCGGGCTGACGTATTGCTTATCCTTGTCCACGAGCAGTTTTACCAGGCGCGCACCCTCCTTGCGCTGGCGCTCGAGTAATTCCTCGATCTGGTTCGCGCTCAACAAGCCGTCCTCGACCAGGGCGTCGGCGATGCGTTCGGCGAATGACTTGATTTTGGCCATGGTCAGCGAAACGCTTTGCGGAGGTTGGCAATCAGGTCGTTCGGCGGCGCCACATACCACAACAACCGGTGCGTCGTCGCCTCGCCCAGCTCCTTGGCCGCCTGCTGG